>TARA_R110000796_G_scaffold134956_2_pt1 | contig 188822 bp, 158 predicted proteins | sample TARA_R110000796 | Tara Oceans TARA_R110000796 (sample SAMEA4397815) | marine metagenome | biome: Polar Biome; feature: [SRF] surface water layer (ENVO:00010504); material: water (ENVO:00002006), including particulate matter (ENVO:01000060) such as... | depth 5 m
CCTTCTGACCTGTGGTGAAGCAAGCTTTGCCACCTATAAGGATCAGGCCCCCAATGGCATGATCATTGGCGCACGTGGCCCGTTTGGTGCATTTGCACCGGACAACGCGCTGAACACCTGGTTCAAGGGTGCGTACACCGCAGCCTATGATCTTGATCCGGTCTATCCGGCAACCAAAATGGCGCAGGCGATCCTTGGCCTGAAGTTTGCTGCTGAAAATGCAGGCGTTGCCGACAAGGAAATCCCGACCGCTGAACAGCTTGCATCCGGCATCAAGGGTGCAACCTTTGAGTCAGTTTCGGGAACCGTCGAAATGGCGCGTGCCAATGGTCATCAGGCCATGCAGGGCATCACCTACGGCGAATACCATTACGAAGACGACAAAGCATCCATCGTGAATAAAGTCTCGTTCTCTGGCGAGTGTGTCACACCGCCAGAAGGCGTTTCTGCTGCTGAGTGGATTGCCGAGGGTTTCCCGGGCGCTCAGTGTAACTAAGCGCATTCTCCCTGTGACTGCGGGCATCCCCATTGCGGGATGTCCGCCCCTTTTCCTGCACATTGGATATTTGTGATGACAAGTCTTCTTGCCGTCCTGATTGATGGTTCGATCTATGCATCGTGGCTGTTTCTTGTTGCCGCTGGCCTGACCGTTATTTACGGCGTGATGCGCATTCTGAATATGGCGCATGGCAGTTTTTACGCCATTGGCGCCTATTCTGCGGCGTCACTGGTTGGCTGGTATTTCAACAACGGCATAGGCCCGGCATGGATCAGCTATCTGTTGCTGGTTGGTGCCGCACTGGTTGCCGGCCTGATTGTTGGTGTGATTGTCGAACGTGGATTGCTGCGCCTGATGTATGGCCGCGACGAAATCCTGATGGTGATCATTACCTATGCGCTTTTGCTGATCCTTGAAGACACGATGAAAATCGTCTGGGGGGTTAGCCCGTATTTTGCCTATCAACCCTATACAGAACTTGGGCGAACGGCGTTCGGATTGCTGAAGGTGTCAAATTACGATCTGGCACTGGTCGGTGTGTCCGCCGTTCTTGGTCTTGGCCTTTGGGCGTGGCTGGAACGCACCAATCAGGGCAAGGTCCTGCGCGCAGTGATCCATGACCGCGAAATCGCGGTTGCCATGGGTGTTAATGTCCGCCTGATGTTTACCATCACCTTTGTTTTGGGCACCACGCTTGGCGCGCTTGCCGGTGCATTGACCGCACCTGCCATTTCGGTTGTGCCGGGCATCGGGATCGAAGTCATCGTGCTGGCCTTTGCGGTGGTTGTCATTGGCGGCCTTGGCAGCATTGGCGGTGCAGCCGTTGGTGCACTTTTGGTTGGGCTGAGCCGTGCGGCTGCGGTGCATTATGCACCGGAGTTCGAACTTTTCGTCATTTACGGCGTCATGTCGCTGGTTTTGGCGTTCCGTCCCGAAGGCCTGTTTGGTCGCACCATGGCGAGGAAAATCTGACATGCGATTTGATAAAACTGAAATCTCGCTTGCGCTGGTCGCAATCGCCTGTGTCCTGTTTGGTTTTGTATCCCCCGGCTGGCTGATCTTTCTTTTGACCATCGCCCTTGCCAAGGCACTTGTTGTACAGGGTGTGGTCATGCAGATGCGGTCAGGCCTGGTGTCATTTGGTCAGGGACTTTTTTACTGCATCGGCGGTTATACCGTCGGCATGGGCGGGCAGTTCTTTGGCATTCATGATGCGATTGCCGCCCTTGCGCTGGGTATGGCGGTTGCCATTGTTGTCGCCATGATCCTTGGTCTGCTTTTGACGCGATATCGCGATATTTTCTTTGCGATGCTGTCACTGGCATTTTCCATGATCCTGTTTGGCATTCTGGTCAAAAGTCAGGGCCTTGGCAGTACGGATGGCTTTAACGTTCATAACTGGACCGTGTTTGGCTGGGCACCGGAAACCGGAGCGGATAGCCAGCAAACCGTCTTTACCATGACCGTTCTTGCCGGTTTGCTGATCGCCGTTCTGATCCACCGTTATACCAAGGCGGGTATCGGTGTGATCTGTGAGGCGGTGCGCGAAAACGAAGTCCGGGTGGAATATCTTGGCCTGTCACCGCGTTGGCTTTTGTATGGCAACTATGTTGCAGCCGCCTCTGTGTCCGCACTTGGTGGTGGTTTAACCGCCCTTGCCACCGGTCACGTTGATCCGGAAATGGCCTATTGGACCACGTCGGGCGAGTTCATTTTCATTGCCCTTCTCGGCGGTCTTGGTCATGTCGCGGCACCCTTTATTGCCGCCATCGTTTTCTCGGTCGTTCGGACCTATTCGATCGAATTTGTCCCCAACACCTGGCAGATGATCCTTGGTTTCACCCTGCTTGGCGTCATCGTGTTCCTGCCCAAAGGTCTTTGGAGCCTGGTCTCACGTGAAAAGTCAGGAGAACGCACATGACCACCATTCTTGAAACCCGTTCCCTGAACAAAGAGTTCGGGGCCGTGATTGCGGCCAAGGATTTGAACGTGCAGGTCGCCAAGGGCGAAGTTGTCGGTGTTATCGGATCGAACGGGGCGGGTAAAACCACGTTCATCAATATGGTCACAGGCTACCTGAAACCGACACGTGGCGAAATCCTGTTCAATGGCAAGTCGATCCTTGGACATTCACCGCGTGCCATTACCCGTGCGGGCATGGCCCGATCATTTCAGGTGGCACAACTGTTTCCCGATATGTCGGTGATTGACAATCTGATTGTCGCACTTGCCGCAGCAGAAAGCCCCAGGCCCAGCTTCCTAAGTCCGCTTCGAAGTGACGCCCGCATCGGGCGGGCCGAGGAAATTCTCGCGGAATTCGGTATTGAAAATTACCAAAATTCAAAGGTCACTGCCGTTCCGCAAGGGGCGCGTAAACTGGTTGATATCGCCATGGCCCTGATTGGTAATCCGCAGATGTTGCTGCTTGATGAACCCACAAGTGGCGTCAGCATGGATGAAAAAACCGGCCTGATGGATACGGTAATGAATGCGGTGCACCAACATGGTGTAACGGTTTTGTTTGTTGAACACGATATGGATGTTGTCGAACGCTATGTCTCGCGCGTGCTGGCATTTTACAGCGGCGAAATCATCGCCGACGGCAAACCCGCAGCAGTCCTTGCCGATAACCGGGTCCGCGACCTTGTAACCGGTCATCGTCCAACTCATAAAAAAGGGAATGGCGCATCATGACCCTGGAAATCAAAAACCTGAATGTTTCCATCGGCAATATTCCGATCTTGCGCGATGTTTCGTTGTCGGTGCCATCAGGGCAGATGTTTGGCCTTATTGGTCACAACGGTGCGGGTAAAACCACATTGATGCGTGCCATTATGGGGTTGCTTGAGGTTGACGGCGGCGACGTCAGCTTTGACGGCAACGACCTTCGCAAAATGGCGGATCACGCGCGGGCCAAAAACGGCATCAGTTACATGCCCGAAGACCGGCGTTTGATCCCGTCGCTTACGGTTGAGGAAAACATCCTGATGCCCGCATGGACAAACGGCATTACCGATGCCAAGGAACGGCTTGAATGGGTTTATGACCTCCTGCCCGAAATTGCCCAGTTCCGGCAACGCCGGGCTTTGCAATTATCCGGTGGACAGCAAAAGCTGGTGTCGCTTGGCCGGGCATTGATGCCGGGCCGCAAATTATTGCTGCTTGATGAGCCGTTCGAGGGTGTCGCACCTGTTTTGTCGCGGCGTCTATCAGAAGTCATCGCCAATCTGGGCCGCAGTGGCCTTTGTGTTCTGATTTCAGAATCTGATGACAGCCATTCTTCCGATCTGGTGACGGGCAGCTATCGCATTGAACGCGGCACCGTTCACCCCGCCGACATGCAGCCCGCATAAGCGCCCCAAACAAGACGAGGTTTTCCATGTCCGACTTTACGTTTGAAACAACGCCGCGCGTCATTTGCGAATTTGATGGTGCGCTTAAGCTTGGTGCTTTGTGCAACGAGCTTGGTGCAAAACGCGCTGTTCTGATTACTGATCCAGGCCTGCAAAAGGTCGGGCTGATTGACGCCCCGTTTGATGCGCTTAAGCAGGCCGGGATCGAAACACTGCTTTGGACGCGGGTTGAAGCAGATCCGCCCGAAAGCACCATTCTTGAGGCGGTCAAAGGGGCGGCTGATTTCAAGGCCGATATCATCATCGGGCTTGGCGGCGGGTCCTCAATGGATACTGCCAAATTGGTGGCGCTTTTGTGTGGTCAGGATCAAAAGCTTTCTGACATTTACGGTATCGGTCTTGCCCAAGGGCCGCGCCTGCCGCTTATTCAGGTGCCGACCACGGCGGGAACCGGATCGGAAGTTACCCCGATTTCCATCGTCACCACCCCGACACAGGAAAAGAAGGGGGTTGTATCCCCGTTGCTTTATCCTGATATCGCCCTTCTTGATGCCAAACTGACGATGGGGCTTCCGGCATCCATCACCGCCATGACCGGCATTGATGCCATGGTACATGCCATTGAGGCCTATACCACCAAGCATAAGAAAAATGCGCTGTCTGATGGTCTGGCCATTCGTGGTTTGCAACTGATGACCAGCACGATTGACGATGCGGTTTCAAAAAATCCAAGCCGGGCCGCGCGCGAAGCCATGCTGCAAGGATCGATGATGGCTGGAATGGCCTTTGCCAATGCGCCTGTGGCGGCGGTTCATGCACTTGCCTATCCGCTGGGCGGGCATTTTCATGTCCCGCACGGGCACAGCAATGCCTTGGTCCTGATCGAGGTCCTGAAGTTTAACCGTGACGCTGCATGCCGCCAGTATGGCGAACTTTCCCGTGCGGTTTTGCCGGGCGAACGGTTTGCCGATGATAACGCGGCCTGTGATCGGTTCATTGCGTTCATGACCGACATGGTCAACCGCATGCCATTTGCCAAAACGCTGCGCGAAGTTGGCGTGAGCGAGAGTGATCTGGATATGTTGGCCACTGACGCGATGAAGGTCGAACGCCTTTTGATCAACAATCCGCGCGAGATGACATTTGACGCGGCGCGCGCAATTTACGCCAGCGTGCTTTAAGGACGGAGCCCCACGATGCTTATGTTAAATGATCCCGGCCTTTGGCAAACCAAGGGCCACATCAACGGTGCATGGACAGATGCAACCAGCGGCAACACCTTTGCCGTTCTTGATCCCGCGACCGGAGAGCACCTTGCAAATGTGCCTGATATGGGCGCGCCTGAAACCCGTCAGGCAATCAACAGTGCCAATGATGCGCTTCCGGCATGGCGCGCACGCACCGCCAAGGACCGCGCAGCTGTTTTGCGCAAGTGGTTTGACCTGTGCATGGCGGCCAAGGATGACCTTGCGCTTTTGATGACCCGCGAACAGGGCAAACCGCTTGCCGAGGCAGCGGGCGAAGTTGCCTATGGTGCCTCCTTCATTGAATGGTTTGCCGAAGAAGGCAAACGCATTTATGGCGATGTCATTCCATCGCACGGGGCTGACAAGCGCATCATCACCATCAAACAGCCAATTGGTGTTGTTGCCGCCATCACGCCGTGGAACTTCCCGATGGCGATGATCACGCGTAAATGTGCCCCGGCACTGGCCGCGGGCTGCACGGTTGTGATCAAACCGGCGGAAGACACACCACTGACCGCGTTGGCACTGGTCGAGCTGGCCCGTCGTGCGGGCTTCCCCGATGGGGTGATTAATGTCGTTACTGCGTCCCACGGCGCAGAGATCGGCAATGAGCTGACATCCAATCCAATCGTACGTAAATTGTCGTTCACCGGCTCCACACAGGTCGGTAAACTTCTGATGCGCCAATGTTCCGATACGGTGAAGAAAGTCAGCCTGGAACTGGGCGGCAATGCACCGTTCATCGTGTTTGACGATGCAGATCTTGACGAGGCCGTTGCCGGTGCGATTGCGTCAAAATACCGCAATGCCGGACAAACCTGTGTCTGTGCCAACCGCATTCTGGTGCAAGAGGGTGTCTATGATGCCTTTGCCAAAAAGCTTGCCACAGCGGTTGCAAAACTGCGCGTTGGGAATGGCATAGAAGATGGCATTACCCAAGGTCCACTGATCAATACCAAGGCCATCGAGAAGGTCGAAACACTGGTCGCCGATGCGTTTTCTAAGGGGGCGACAGCCATTCTTGGTGGTGCCCGCCATCAGCCTGACAGCAACTTTTTCACCCCGACGATCTTGACCGGGGTGACCGATGACATGCGGATGTTTTCCGAGGAAATCTTTGGCCCGGTCGCGCCGCTGTTTAAGTTCAGCAGCGAGGATGAGGCCATCCGCATGGCAAACGATACGCCGTTCGGTCTGGCGGCCTATTTCTATGCCCGGGACATTGGCCGCATCTGGCGGGTTGGCGAAGCGTTGGAGTACGGCATTGTCGGCATCAATGAAGGGATCATTTCAACAGAATCCGCCCCGTTTGGCGGTGTCAAAGAATCCGGTATTGGCCGCGAAGGGTCGAAATACGGCGTCGATGACTTTGTTGAAATCAAATACATGTGCCTCGGCGGTCTTGCCGGAAAAGCCAACTGATCTGCGATCAAGGAGCCCCACCATGAGTTTCATGTTTCGAAGTGTCCCGCGCATCGTTTGCGAGGCCGGTGGCATTGCCAGAGCCGGTCTGCTGATGAAGGAACTTGGTGCCACCCGTGTCACCATCATTTGCGATCCGGGCATTGTCGCACTTGGTTTCGCAGATCAGGCGCAACAGTCGCTGGAATCGGTTGGCATCGCCGTGCAGGTCTTTTCCGATGTTGCCGCCGATCCACCCCAACATATCGTCCAACAGGCAATTGACGGGGCAAAGGACTGGAAAGCGGACGGGGTTATTGGTCTTGGCGGCGGAAGCTCGCTTGACAGTGCCAAGCTGGTGGCACTTTTGGCCAATAGCGACCAAACCATCGAAGAAATTTATGGCATCGACAAAGCGACGGGTGATCGCCTGCCGCTGATCCAAATCCCGACCACAGCCGGGACCGGATCGGAAGTGACATGGGTGTCGGTAATTACCGATCCGGATCACCTAAAACAGGTTGTCTATACCCCGCAATTGATGCCCGACATCGCATTGCTTGATGCAGAACTGACCTATGGCTTGCCGCAAAAGGTCACAGCGGCCACCGGGCTTGATGCGATGGTGCATGCGATTGAAGGTTATACCAGCCGCACGCGCAAAAACCCGATTGCCGATGGCATGGCGGTCACCGCCCTTTCGCTGCTGGGCAAGAACCTGATGAAGGTGATTGAAAATCCGGGCGATAAGGATGCGCGGTCTGCCATGCTACAAGGGTCCCTGATTGCCGGAATGGCCTTTGCCAATGCATCGGTTGCCGCCATTCATGGGTTGGCCTACCCGCTTGGTGCGCGGTTCCATATCCCGCATGGCCATGCCAATGCGTTGGTGATGGCACAGGTTCTGCGGTTTAACCTGCCAGCAGCGGGCAAACTTTATGCGGAACTCGCCCCTTGCCTGATCGCGGATACTGATTTCGCATCCGACGATGAAGCCGCCGAGGCCTTTGTCCGCCGGATTGAGGAAATGGTGCCCGCAAGCGGTCTTGAAACCCGGTTGCGTGATCTTGGTGTAACCGAAGAATCACTGCCTGAAATGGCCGAAGAAGTCTTTACCAAGATATACCGCCTGATCGAAAGCAACCCACGCGACATGACCACCAAAGATATCGAGGCGATCTACCGCGAGGTTTACTAACCAAGACGATCACATATAGAGCAAACAAAATCGGCGTTCTGAAAAGGACGCCGATTTTGTTTGTTTTTACAGCGGCCATCTAGCAACAAAGCCGATGGACGTTGTTCACAATTGGCGAACAACTCGCGTGTTAGACGCCAACCGTTGCTTGCTTATCCTCAAGGATCATTTCACTGGCCTTTTCAGCGATCATGACAACGGGGGCGTGGGTATTACCCGAGACGATGGTGGGCATGACGGATGCGTCGACGATGCGCAAATTGTCAAATCCGCGCACGCGCAAACGTGCGTCAACCACCGTCATCTTGTCGTCGAACCTGCCCATTTTTGCTGTACCGACCGGATGAAAGATGGTGGTTGCGACGTCACCGGCGGCTTCTGCCAGGGCTTCGTCAGAGGTAATATCCGGGCCAGGTGCAAATTCGTTGGGATGGAATTTTGCCATCTGTCTGGTGGCCATTAATTTACGGGCATGGCGGATGGACTGGATGGAGACCAGACGGTCTTCGGGGGTGCTCAGGTAATTGGGCGCAATGAGCGGCGAATGCATCGGGTTATTTGATGCCAACGTTACTCGCCCCTTGCTGGTCGGGCGCAGGTTACAGACCGATACCGTGATGGCCGGAAAGTCATGCAAGGGATCGCCGAACTTATCCAGCGACAATGGCTGCACATGGTATTCGATGTTCGGTGTTAGGTGACTGTCATCTGAGCGGGTGAAAATGCCCAACTGACTGGGTGCCATCGCCATCGGCCCACGCCGACGTAATGCGTAATCAAGGGCAATTTTGGCTTTACCCAACAGGGTTGATTGCATTTCATTGAGGGTCTTTGCCCCCTGAATGCGAAAAGCGGTGCGGATTTGCAAATGATCCTGAAGGTTTTCGCCGACCCCGGGAATGTCATGTTTGACGATGACCCCATGATCGCGCAGTTCCTGCGCCGGACCAATTCCCGACAGTTTCATGATCTGGGGCGTGCCAATCGCCCCGGCCGATAATATAACTTCGCGGTGCGCCGTCACATGGCCGACTTTACCAAACCGTTGATAGTTAACGCCGCGCACAACCCCACCATCAACTTCAAGGCCGGTCACGGTGGCCTTGGTCAAAACGTGAAGGTTGGGACGCGCCGTGGCCGGTTTTAAAAAGGCGCGCGCGGCACTCCATCGGACGCCTTTTTTCTGGGTTACATCGAAATAGCCTGACCCGGCATTATCGCCATCATTGAAATCATCGGTTTTGTGAATGCCGATTTCTTCGGCACCATCACGCACTGCATCAAGTACATCCCAACGCAGACGTTGCTTTTCCACCCGCAATTCGCCCTGCGTTCCATGCCCGTTTGACGGGGTGTGATAGCGTTCGGATTTCACAAAATGGGGCAAGACATCATTCCAGCCCCAACCGGTCGCACCATCGGCCTGCCAACGATCATAATCAGCCGCCTGCCCGCGCATATAGATCATGCCATTGATCGAGGAGCAGCCCCCCAGAACCTTGCCACGCGGATAGGCAATTGCACGTCCCCCGAGCCCCTTTTCCGCGACCGTTTTATACAGCCAGTCGGTTTTGGGATTGCCAATACAGTACAGATAGCCCACCGGAATATGGATCCACGGATAGCTGTCCTTTCCACCGGCCTCAATTAGCAACACGCTGTTTTTCGGATCGGCACTGAGCCGGTTGGCCAGAACGCAGCCCGCCGACCCGGCCCCGATAATGATGTAGTCAAAGGATGATTGATCGAGCGACATCTGTTTCCTCAGCGATGGCAAAATCGGCACGACACCTTAAGCCCGCCCGAACCGTTGAGCCGATTGGACAGATTTTAAGCCCGTATCGCGTATGTGTCTGAAGCCCCTGTCAGCGGTCTGCTGACAGGGGAAGAAGGATGAATCAAATCGCAGAACTTGCCACAGCAAACCGTGACCAGAATGGCACCATCGCCTGTTCAAGTTCCCCCCACAGGGCAAACCGTTTGCGATAGACCTCGCTGGCAACCGGGTTCGGGGTGTAATGACGATCAGTTTGGACCATCTTGTCAGCCGCCTGTTCGTAGTCATGATACATTTCGACACCGACAGATGCCGCCATCGCCGCACCAAGGGCACCGGTTTCCTGACATTTCGCCACGGTCAAAGGCAATTCCAGAATATCGGCGATGATCTGTGGCCAGATGTTGCTGCGTGCCCCACCGCCCGACAGGATAATGGTGTCAAACGTCACACCGGTCGCACGGAGCTTATCCATGTGGCGCAAATGGGCAAAAATCACACCTTCGTAAATTGCGCGCAGCATATCGCCGCGCCCGTGCCAGCCGCCAACCCCAAAGAACCCGGCCCGCGCCATCCCGTTGCCCGGCGCACCATACAGATACGGATGATAGAATGGTGCGTCGAGGCAGAGCGTGCTGTTGGTGACCAATTCATTGGCCAGTTCGAACGGGGATTTCCCGGCGACAACTTCGCCATCATGTTCCAGAAATTCGCGCACCACCCATTCGAGATTAACCGCCGATGTTGCCGAACTTTCAATCGACATGAAACGACCATCGGCATAGCCCGACGACATGAAAATCTCGTTCTCGTTTTCAAAGTCGATGTTTTCGACGACGAGTTGATTGATGCTCCAAGTGCCGACAATCATCGATGCCTGCCCCGGTCGCGCCACGCCAGAACCAAGCGCACTGGCAATCACGTCAAAGAAACCGGCAACAACGGGGGTGCCTTCGCCAAGACCGGTTTGATCGGCGACCGCCTTGCTGACATAACCAACGATTTCGCTGGGATGGGCCAGACGGGGCAATTTTTCACGCGCATCGCCAATATCAAATGCCTCAAGCAAGGCATCGTCATAGGTATTTTCAGGCATGCGCAACATGCCGCACCCGCCCATATCGGAAATGTCGGACACCAGTTCACCGGTCAGTGCATGCGTCACAAGATCCTTGCACAGCAGAACCGTTTGCGTCGCCTGATAGATTTCGGGCCGTTCGCGTTTAACCCATGCCAGCAATGTCGGTGTTTGCGATACCCACGGACGTTGACCGGAAATCGGATAGGACACATCCCCAACCCCCTCGGACTGGAGCTGATCAACCAGCGCATTGGCCCGTGTATCAAGCGACTGAATGCCAAGAAGGGCCGTCGCATTATCACCCAAAAGATACAAGCCGTTGCCGTGACCCGCACTGCCAATGGCGGCAATGTCAGTCGCATCAACGCCGGATTTTTTGACGACTTCGGCCACAACGGTCAGCAAATCATTCCGCAATTGATCAATATCGCGCTCGACAAAGCCCGGCGCGGGACAATGCGACACAGCTTCGCGGCTGGCGTGGGCAATTTCAGCCCCGGCCGCGTCGAACAGCACGGTCTTAACAACCGTGTTGCCCGCATCAATGCCAAGAAAATAACGTGCCATCAGCCTTAACCTTCAAACCCGCTGTAGATGTCCCAGGCGGCCTGTCCATCCGCACCATCGTGGATCATCGCCATGAGGGCCGCGACCACCGCCTTGGGATTGTCGTGTTGATAAATGTTTCGGCCATAGACCATACCGTGCGCACCTTGCGCCATCAAAGCCGCCGAATTATCAAACACAGTTCGAAGGTCGGCCTTGCCACCGCCGCGCACCAGTACCGGACAGCGGGCGGCCTGAACAACATGATGGAAATCATCGGGATTGTCGGTCGGGTCGGCCTTGATGATATCAGCGCCCATTTCACGCGCCAGACGGACCAGTGTCGTGACTTTTTGCGTATCGCCATCCACCAGATAACCACCACGTGCACTGTTAGGCTGCATGACAAGTGGTTCGATCATAAGCGGCATACCGTATTTTTCGCAGTCATTGCCCAGTTTTGAGATGTTTTTTACGCACTGACGGAACAGGTCCGGCTCATCGGGCAGCATGAAAAGATTAACGACAATGCAGGCCGCATCCATACGCAAGGCTGGCAAGATCGGGTCGGATTCATTTTGCATGACCGCCCACATCGACCGATGGCGTTCCTTGTTATAGGGGTTGCCCATATCAACACGCATGACCAATGCCGGACGGTTTTCACCGGGAAGTTCCTGTAACAGGTCCGACTGGCCATAATTCATCTGAATGGCATCAGGCCCCGCATCGACCAGCGTGTTAACCACCGACTGGACGTCTTCCAAACCGACCATGAAACTTGGTTCGTTACAGACACCGTGATCAATGGCGACATCAAGACAACGGCCGTTTTTCATCAAACGATTAAGACGGACTTTTTTCGATACAAACATGTTTCCTCCTCTGGCCGGGGTGTTCCCGGCACTTCATTCAGACAATGCTGTGTTTCTTGCCCATTTCTTCGGTGAGCAAAGATTTATGACGATCAAGGTCGGCGTTGGACCACCCCAGAACCGTGGCCATCAGGTCCCCGATTTCGTCGATCAAATTTTGGGAAATGCCGCCTTCAAGCCCGATGGCGGTGCGGCGCAATACAATGTCAGACAGGCTGCGAACATTTTCATTGCGGATCAGGAATTCGATTTCACGCTGGCTGTATGTTGGCACCGCGTTTAACGGTGCATCCTTTTCAGCCTGACAGAACCGTGCAACGTCAACGGCACGGCTGCCATAACGTTCGACAAGACGTTCAAAAACCTGACGATCCATCGTCAGATCACCAAGGACGGTATCCAACCAGCGTTGCTGATCCTTCCCGACCGGTGGGAAATCGCGCCCCCCACCAATGCAAAGATCAGTGGTCCGGCAACGACGTTTCCGCCCCAGACGTTTTAAGACAACATCGGTGATTTCTTCGCCAAACACCCGGAACGTTGTCCATTTTCCGCCAATCAGGCTGATGACCGGAAAATTACGTTTTTCGTCGGGTTCCTGTTCGCGGTGTGAATGATCACGGCTGATCCGTCCGGTGGCATCGGCATCACTGACCGGCAAGGGACGCACACCGGTAAAGACATGAACAATATCATCGCGGGCGACATCAATATCAGGAAAGACAAAGCGCAGCGCACTTAGCATGTAGTCTTTTTCGCTGGCTTCGCAGCGGGCCAGTTCGGGATCATCAATCAGGATATCGGTTGATCCGACCAGCGACACCCCAAGATAGTTAAAGGCAATGCAAATCCGGCCATCGGCATTTTCGTAATAGACCATCTGATCGCCAAGAGCGTTGGCCAGTTGGGCGTTACGGATCATCAGATGTGACCCCTTGGTCCCGCGCACGAAACGCGGGGTATTGTTGGCTTGATCACCGGCCAATGCCTGATTGGTGAAATCAACCCAGGCCCCGGTGGCATTGACCACCAGATCGGGGGTGATGGCTCCGGCCTCGCCGGTCAGGCGATCACGCCAATGGATATCAGCCCCATCGACCTTTTCGACCCCGACATAGGAAAAGGCACGCGCATCCGGGCAGTCTGCCTCGGTATCAAGGATCATCTCGACACCAAGCCGTTCGGGATATTTTACCCACGCATCGTAATAGATTGCTCCAAACCGGGCATCGGGGGTTATGGACGGCGACATCGCGCGTAATTTCCGACCAGATACGAACTTATGTGCGGGCATAGAGCGGCTTTTGCGTGACAGCCAGTCATAAAGCATCAAACCGATCTTGATCATGACAGCCGACCGGCGTGATGGTCCCTTTCCCAAGCCGATAAAGCGTTTTAGTGACGCAAAAGATCCGTGGAAAAGATCAAAAATCGGCACCAGTGTTGGTAACGGAAACACATAGTGCGGCGCATTGCGCAGCAGGAAATCGCGTTCCTGCAAAGACTGACGCACCAGACGAAATTCACCATTTTCAAGATAGCGCAATCCACCATGGACCATCCGCGACAGCGCGGCACTGGCCCCAGAACAAAAATCCCCCTGTTCAAGCAGCACAACATCAACCCCCTGAAGGGCAAGATCACGGAACACACTGATCCCGTTGATCCCGCCCCCAATCACCACCACCGTGGCGCGTTTGGGTATGGCAGTAACTTGTGAACTATGCGTCATCACACAATCAATCAGGCTGCACGCGCAACAGGACCAAGATGGGCCGCAATTGCACTGTCAATGGCCGCCAGTTCATCTGTGGAAAGTGCGATTTCACCTGCACGGGCGTTTTCAATGGCCTGGGCCGGATTACGGGCCCCGCAGAGTGAAAACGTGATGCCGGGCTGGGCAATGGTCCAGGCAATGACGACCTGCCCCGGTTCGACATTATGGACCGCCGCAATGGGTTGCAGGACCTTCATGAAGTCGGCAACCCGTTGACGGTTCTCAACAGAAAACTTTGGATTTTCACGGCGCAGGTCGTCGCCTTCGAACACGCGGTCAGGGCCGATTTTTCCCGACAAAAGCCCCAGCGCCATCGAGGAGTAGCTGAGCACTGCGACATTGTTTTCAAGGCACATCGGTACGAGCTGATCTTCGAGCTTGCGTTCGAGCATGTTGTAGCATTCCTGAATGCAATCAAGCTGGCCGCTGGCGAGGTATTGCGTCATTTCGTCGGCATTAACGTTGCTGATGCCGATTGCGCGGATTTTGCCTTCGCGTTTGAGGTCTTCGAGCAGGCCCATGGTTTCGGAAATCGGCGTGGTTGGGTCCTGCCAATGGGTGATGTAAAGATCAATATAGTCCGTGCGCAGGCGTTTCAGGCTGGTTTCCAGCTCTGCACGGACCGATTCCGCGCCAAGATAGCGATGAATTTTCTTGTCGTGCTCATCGACAAAATAATTCCCCTTATCAGTATCCCAGACCATGCCGCATTTGGTGGCAATCACCACCTGATCACGGCGGCCCTCAACGGCCTTGCCGACCAGTTCCTCAGCACGGCCAAGACCATATGCCGGGGCGGTATCAATCATGGTAATCCCGGCATCGACCGATGCCTGAATGGCCTTGATGGAATTGGCATCATCATGCCCACCCCACATCCAGCCCCCCATGGCCCAAGTGCCAAGACCGATGGCCGACGCAGATACACCGGATTTTCCAATTTCACGAATAAGCTGTGCCATTAGGCATCTCCTTTTAGAATGTCGGTCACCGCATAGGCGGTTTGCTCGTCTATTGCCAAAGTCGTCAGGAAGTCACCGCGCAGGATCGAGGCAATCGGTTCTGCCTTGTGTTGCCCGCTGGCAATCGCAAAGCGGTGTGGGATCTGACGCAATTCATCAAGTGACAGTGCCACCACCCGGTCATTGGCCGGATAGTCACAGGGTTTGCCATCGGCATTGATCAAATGGGCCAGCAATTCCCCACAAGCCCCGGCCCCCAGAACGTCATCACGGTCAATATCGCCATCAAGCGACAGATAGGTCGATGTGGTTTCACGCACCGACCCAATCCCCATCACCGCGATATCGGCGGTACGGGCCGTGTCAAACACGTCACGGATTGAGCGCACATCAAGCAATGTGTCACGCGCTTCACGCGATCCGGCGATGATCGGGGCATGCAACTGCAATGCGCGGCCGCCAAGCTTTTCGGCCATCGCCATCGAGACGTGATTGACGTCGGTGTAATATTTCCCCTGAACCCCGCCGGTGGCCGGAACGACGGTGACGTCATAGCTGCGTTTGGGTTTCATCGCCTCGACAATGGCGCTGACACCCACCCCGCCGGAAATGGCAATCGTCATGCCATCTTCAAGCGTTTCAAACAGAGCGGCGACGGCGGCATCGGCGGTCGACTTGATGGTAATCTGTGGATCGGTGGAGACTTCGGGCACGACAATCGCATTTTCGATCCGTCCCAGTTCGGTAATCATCGCACCAAGGTCGGTCATATTGCCAAACGGCGATTTTACCGTAATTTCCACCAGCCCGCGTTCCTGACCTTCCTTGACCAACCGGTTTACGGTGGTGTGTGACAGGCCGGTCATTTCGGCGATCTTTGCCTGTGAAATGTTCTGTTCATAGAACATCACAAGGACCTTATGCAGACGTCGCAGGCGTTCAAATTCTGTGCTGTTGGTCATGATATTTGTTCCTGACGCCATTATGATTTTGCTGATGTGCTGCGTTTGCGCTTGTTAAGCAAATGATCCGCAGACACCGCCACCAGAAGGATCAGGCCACGAATGATGTCCTGCCAGTACACCGGCACATCAAGAAGGATCAGCGAACTTGTCACCAGCGACAGCAACGCCGCCCCCAGAACCGCCCCGAAAATCGTCCCGGCCCCGCCATTGAGACTGGCGCCGCCAATCACGGCTGCGGCAATGACACTTAGCTCCATACCAATGCCAAATTGCGGTGTCGCGGCCCCAAAGCGCGCCATATAGACAACCCCGGCCACCCCGGACAACAGTCCGCACAGGGTCGAACAGATGATCTTGATGCGTTTGGTTTTAATGCCTGAAAACAGGGCGGCCTTTTCATTGCTGCCGGTGTAATAGACTTTTCGAAACAGTGTTGAGTGGCGCAACAGCAAATCAAAGAACACCACAACTCCAAAGAACAGGATGATGACAAACGGCATGCCCGCAATATCCCCCTGACCTATGAACTTAAAACTTGGCGGCAGCGAAAACAGCGACTGCGGGGTGCCCTTGGTGATCAGAAGTGACAGGCCGCGTGCAATCACCATGAACGCCAGCGATACGATAAAGAAATGCAAGCCGATCCGGGTCACGCACTGCCCCATCAGATACCCGAGAAAACCACAGGCAAGCACGGCAATCAGGCTTGCCGACCATGGATCAAGTCCCATCAAGAACAGCTTGCCACCAATCACCATCGCCAAGCAGACGACCGAGCCGACAGACAGGTCAATCCCCCCGACAATCAACAAAATGGTCATGCCGACAACGACGATTCCCTCGATCGAAAAGGACAGCAGCATGGCGCGGAAATTCTGCCAGGTCAGGAAGTAGGGCGAAGCAAAGCTCATCGCGATGCAAATGATCAGGATGATGGCAACAAGACCGGCTTCGCGGGCCTTGAAAATGCCAAGCATCCGGTTATGCACACCGTTCTGCACTGCGGTTGCCTCCGGTTTGTTTGTTTCAGATTTGGTTTCGGTTTTGAGTGCCTTGGCCGACGTCATGACGCCATCCCCCCTGTGGTCGCGTTCATGCTTTGACCGATGTTTTGTGATGTGCTTTGGCATGCGATGCCCGAGGCCAGCTTCATGATTTCTTCTTCGGTCATCAGGTCATCTTCGACCTGACCGGCAATCTTGCCTTCGTGCAGGACCAGAATGCGGTCACACAGGCCAATCAGTTCGGGCATCTCCGATGAAATCACCAGAACACCGACACCGTCGGCGGCCAAATTGCGCAAAATTGTATAGATTTCGCTTTTGGCCCCGACATCGACACCGCGGGTTGGTTCATCGAAAATGATGATCTCGGGATGGACCGACAGCATTTTGGCAATTGCTACTTTTTGCTGATTGCCGCCACTGAGGGATGAGACCGGCTGACTGACATTTTCACAGCGCAGCGATAATAATCGTCCCAGTTCCTCGGCCCGTGTGGTTTCAGCCCTATGCCGGACAAAGCCGTTTGCACTTACGTGGCGAAGATCAAGGGCGGTGATGTTTGCTGCAATCGACAGATCAAGGAAAACACCCGATCCCTTGCGATCTTCGGACAGATAGACCAAACCGTTTCGAATGCTGTCGGAATAGTCGCCGACCTCGAACGGTTTGCCGTGCATGGTAATGTCGCCATTTGTTTTACGGCCAAGACCGCAAATCGCGTGTGCGGTTTCGCTGCGCCCAGCCCCAATCAAGCCACCAAGGCCAAGGACCTCGCCTTTGCGCAGGTCAAAGCTGACGTCACGTAAAACTCCGCCATCCGACAGATTGCGCACTGACAGCAAACAGGATGTTTGCGCCGTTAGGTCCGGGTTTTTTGCCGGAAACTGATTAAGGATTTCACGTCCGACCATCTTGGTTGCGATTTCATCGGGGTTGGTTTGTGCCGTCATCAGCGTGTCAACAAACGCCCCGTCCCGAAATACGGTGATGCGATCCGAAATTGCAAAAATCTCGGCCATGCGGTGACTGATATAAATGATACCGATGTTGCGCGATTTCAGATCGGCAATGATGCGAAACAGCGCCTCGGCCTCTGTATCGGTCAGGGCGGCGGTTGGTTCGTCAAAGATCAGGACATCGCAATCAAGTGTCAGGGCCTTGGCAATTTCGACGACTTGCTGGCTGGCAATCGGCAGGTTTCCGACCTTTTCGTCAACCGGGATAGGAATCAGGTCGGCCAGAACTTTTTCGGCCCGCGCGCGAACTTCGCGATCATTCATCAAAAACGATGTGCGCGCATTTGTCGCCGCCATCAGGATGTTTTCGGCCACCGAAATATCAGGACATAGTGCAATTTCCTGATGCACCAGACCAATGCCATGGGCCTGTGCCTTTGCCGGGTCGGGCAGGACGATGTCGCGTCCCTTAAAATGGATCCGTCCCTGATCGGGGGGGAAAACACCGCTTAGGATGTTCATCAGCGTCGATTTTCCGGCACCGTTTTCCCCCATCAGGGCATGCACTTCGCCGGGCATCAGCGATAGATTAACACCGCGCAGGGCATGCACCGGGCCGAATGACTTATGGATATCGTGGACTTCAAGAATGGGCTGCATTGAACGAAATGCCTTAAGATGGAAGGAAGGGCACCCCTTCCTTTTGGTAGGAAATACGTGGGAGAACCAAAAGGAAGGGTGTTCTGGCCGCTATGGGCATAGCGACCAGAGTGCGTGTCCTTATTCTTCGATACCTTTGGTACCGCGACGTTTGAGATAGGCTTCCCAATAAAAATCATCGGCATTTTCAGCCGTGACCACCGCATAGCCATTATCGATATAGGGCACCATCATCGGGTTGGTTCCCGAACGTTTGTAATCGTTCATCGGATCAATCAGATCAGGATGGGCGGCCAAGAACAGCGAGATAAAGCCCATATAGCCCTGAATGCCCTGGTTCGGGTTGATCGAACCAAAGACTTCGCCCGCCTTGATCATATCAAGGATTTTGGCATTCACGTCAGCCGTCATGACCTTGATGTCGGCCTTGGTTTCAATGGCGGCCTGTGCTGCACCAAGTGCACTGTTGGCTTCTGGCATAAAGACCGCACCAAGGTTCGGATGGGCCTGATGCATGGTCAGAACCGCGTTATAGGCCTTGGTCGGGTCCTGATTGGATGCCGCACGTGCCACCAGTTTCATGTCGGGGTGTTTTTCTTCCATGCGGGCAATGAAGGCCGACACACGACGGTCGTGGTTATCCTGCCCCGGGTTTTCCAGAACGGCATATTCGCCTTTTCCGTCCATGGCATCGGCAATGGCGTCGGCAGCAGCCGCACCTTCGCGGTCATTGTTTGAGGTGATGTAGGCGGATCGTTTCGAGTTCGGGGAATCCGCAGCAAAGGTCACAACCGCAACACCCTGCTCAACCGCGCGGTCAATCGGGGCGATGAACGGGTCAGAATTCATCGGATGCACCATGATGCCAGCTGGCTGACGGGCCAGAACCTGTTCAAAGGTGGCGATTTGCTTGTTCACGTCATATTCCGGGGTGCCGGTATATGCCGTTTCACAGCCCATTTGCTGGGCAGCCTGCTTGAACATCTCATAAACAGGGAACCAGTATTCAACGCCACTTACCATGACGTTCATCACGTAAAGCTCGCCCGGTTCGCACTGGAACGCGCTTTTATTGCCGTCTTGGGCCATTGCCGAAGACGCGGTAAGAGTCAGAAAGGCAGCCGCTGCTGTTCCCAGCAGCATTGATTTGATTTTCATGTTATCCTCCCTAATGCGTAACCAAGTCCCGGCTCTTCACAACGCGGCATGGTTCGCAAAATGTTATTTATGGTATATATTTCATTGATCGAAATATCTACCATCCATTTGGGTTGATCCCATTTCGGGAGTCAATATGAAATATATTTCAACCCATTGGTTCGACGTGTAACCGTTGATTACCAATGGTTAACTCTGCCTGAGAAAAATTTTCCAAAGCCTTCTTTGCCAAAGTTGATGGTCTTAAATTCGGTGTGATGTTTCGACGACGCGGCCCGAACTAATGCCTTCACTGTGTTTTTCAAACACCATGAACAAAGCTTTCCACCGTTTGCAGTCTGGCCCTCGGTATGATCGCACGTCGATCAAATTGACCGATCAAAACCACACAAAGCCCAGAAACAACAAAACCCAACCTTTTCAGGCTGGGTTTTGAAAGTGATGGTGCCCGTGGGAGAAACGAACCCCCACTCACTGGGTAAAACAGATTTTGAGCACCCGAATGTTTAGCAAAACGGGCAGCACACAAGGGGCAACTCACCTGCCATTTTTTGACGTCAGAGCTCTGGCGTTTTTGAAAATTTCTGACAGAGTTGGCGTCATGAATGGCGTTAACCACAGATATCAGAACAAATTGTCATTGGTCATTTGCCACAACAGTCTGTCGCTGTGTGCCAAGCCCCTCGACAGACAGTTCGACAATATCACCAGCACTCAAAAAGCGCGGCGGCGTCAGGCCAAGTCCCACACCTTCCGGTGTTCCGGTTGCAATAATATCGCCCGGCATAAGGCGCATGAAGCCAGACATATAAGATATGATTTCAGCCACGGAGAAAATCATGTCCGCGGTCGAGCTGTTCTGCACCGTCTCGCCATTGACCGAAAGGCTTAAGGACAGGTTTTGCGGATCGCCGACCTCATCAGGCGTGACAATCCACGGGCCAATCGGGCCGAAATTCGGGGCCGATTTTCCTTTGATCCATTGGCCGCCGCGCTCGATCTGATAGGCGCGTTCGCTGACATCGTTGATCGTGCAAAAACCGGCGACATACCCCAGTGCTTCCTCTTTGCTGACATAGCTGCACGGGTGGCCGATAATGATGCCCAGTTCGACTTCCCAGTCGGTCTTCTCAGAGCCGCGCGGCAAAATGATCGGATCGTTTGGTCCGCAAATGCTTGATGTTGATTTTGAAAACAGGACCGGTTCTTTTGGCTCGGGATTGTTGGTTTCGCGCGCATGGCGGGCATAGTTCAAACCCACCGCATAAAAGTTGCGTGCCGCACCAACGCACGGGCCGATGCGCGTGGCCGGATCGACGATGGGCAAATCCGATACATCACGATCCGCCAATGCCGCCAATGCGTCGCAGGTCACGGTTTCTGGTGTGAAATCGGCAATCACAGCCGAAAGATCGCGAATGTTGCCGTCAGAATCAATACATCCGGGCTTTTCACTTCCGATGGGGCCGTGGCGGAGAAACTTCATACTTCAGTCCTTTCAAAATGTCTTTTAGGTGCGCGCTCAGGCAGAGCGCAAAATCATGTCGGCGGCTTTTTCCGCGATCATTACCACCGGTGACGCGGTGTTGCCCGATACGATGTGCGGCATGATCGACGCGTCAACAACGCGCAAGCCGGTCACACCGCGCACCCGCAATTGCGGGTCAACCACCGCGGCGTCATCAACGCCCATGCGGCAGGTGCCAACGGGATGGAAAATGGTTGTGCCGATATCTCCGGCGGCACGCGCCAGACTGACATCGTCTGTTATATCCGCCCCCGGAAGGTTTTCGTGTGGGGCATATTTTTTCAATGCTGGCATGGTCATCAAGTGCCGTGCCTGACGCAGCGCGCAAACCGCAACCTCCACATCGCGACGGGCACTAAGGTAACGCGGTGAAATCTCGGGCGGTGCGGATGGTTCGGTGCTTGATATATGGGTCGAACCACGGCTTTCGGGACGCAAATTGCACACCGATACCGTCACCGCTGGATAGGGATGAAGCGGCTCTCCCAGCTTGTCGGTCGACAGCGGCTGAATATGATATTCAAGGTCCGGCGTTGCGATTTCCGAACTGCTTTTGGTGAAAATGCCAAACTGGCTGGGCGCCATGGATAACGGGCCCGACCGGTTCCACAAATAGCGTGCGCCCATACCGATTTTTCCTGACCAGGAATTGGCAACCTGATTGAGCGTGCGGGCATTTTCAACCCGGAAAATCATCCGCAGCTGTAGATGATCTTGCAGGTTTTCGCCAACATCGGGCATATCGCGATGCACATCAATGCCCGCATTTTTAAGGCGTTCACCCTGACCGATGCCCGATGCTTCAAGCAGTGCCGGGGAATGGATGGCACCTGCAGCCAGAATGATCTCTGCCTTCGCCGTGGCCTGAATAACGGTGCTCTTATACGTGAGTGTCACGGCATTGGCACGGCCATCCTCGAATGCGATTCTTTGAACATGCGCATGGGTCAAAAGGCGCAGGTTCGGGCGTTTAAGCGCAGGCTTAAGAAACGCCCGTGCCGCACTCCAGCGACGCCCGCCATTCTGGTTGACCTCGAAATAACCGGCCCCTTCATTGTCACCGCCGTTAAAATCATCGGTCGGCGGCACGCCCATTTCTTCGGCGGCACGCTGAAAATCATCAAGCAAATCCCATTTAAGACGCTGGCGGGCGACTTTCCATTCGCCGCCTTCGCCGTGGATTTTGCCATCCCCGCCCGGTCGGTCTTGTGAACGGATAAAATAGGGAAGCACATCATCCCAGCCCCAGCCGGTATTTCCCATCTGGGCCCAGCCGTCATAATCAGCCGCCTGACCGCGCATGTAAATCATGCCGTTGATCGAACTGCACCCGCCCAGAACCTTACCACGCGGATAGGCAAGGGCGCGGCCGTTCAAGCCGGCCTCTTTGGTGGTTGCCATCATCCAGTCGGTGCGCGGATTGTCCATGCAGTAAAGATAACCGACAGGAATGTGGATCCACGGATAATTGTCCTTTCCACCCGCCTCAATCAGCAGAACACGGTGGGCCGGATTCTCGCTCAGCCGGTTTGCCAAGACGCATCCAGCCGTGCCCGCACCAATGATGATATAATCGTACTCGCCGTCCAAATTGCGTGTCATGTCGGTACCTGGGAATTAGTAAATTGCGATTGCCGGGAACAGGATCAAAAGGCCGACGGCCAGAACCTGAAGGCAAATGAACGGCGCAAGCGATCTGAATATCTCGCCAAGCGTGATGTCGGGCGGGGTCACGCTTTTCAGATAAAACGCGGCGGGCCCGAACGGCGGTGTCAGAAAAGAAACCTGCATGTTCATCGCAAACAGCACGCCGAACCAGACCGGATCATAGCCAAGCTCAAGAATGATCGGCACGAAAATGGGCATGGTCAAAAGTGCGATGCCGACCCAGTCAAGAAACATGCCGAGGATGAAAAGGATCAGCATCATGAACAGGATAATCACGATGGGCTGATCTGAAATGCCGGTAATCAGCTGCGATATAAAGCTGATACCACCCATCAGGTTGTAAACGCCGACCAGCGCGCTTGCGCCGATGCCGATCCACATGATCATGCCAACCGTCGCCAAGGTATGCAGGGCTGCATCCAGCAGCATGCGGAACGAAAATTCCCGACGCAAAATAGTCGAAACAATCACACCTGCAACGCCGATGGCGGATGCTTCCGTGACCGATGCAACGCCGCCGTAAATAGAGCCAAGCACCATAAATACGACCAGAAATGGTAAAACAAGGCCGCGCAACAGTGGCAGGTTATCGCGGAACGAAACACGCTCCACCGGTGTGGGCGGTGCGGCGTTCGGATCAAGATAGGACCGCAAAAGAACATAGGCGATATAAAGCCCGGCCAGCATGAAGCCCGGCACAAAGGCTGCGGTGAAAAGATCACCGACCGAAATATTGGCCGTCAGGCCGTAAATGATCAGAACGATCGAAGGCGGCACCATGGTTCCAAGCGACCCGCCCGCACAGACAACCCCGATTGCCAGACGCCGGTTATAACCAAGGCGCAGCATCTGCGGCAGCGCGACAAGGCCGAGCAACACGATTTCACCGCCGATAATGCCGCTCATCGCGGCAAGGATGACGGCAACGAAAATCGTCTGAACGGCAACCCCGCCGCGCAGGCGGCCACCGACGAGTTTCATCGCGTCAAACAGGTCACGCGCAATGCCCGACCGGTCAAGGATGGCCGCCATCAACACGAACATCGGCACCGAGACAAACACAAAGGATGACACGAAACTATAGACGCGGCTCGTGATCAACGGCACCGAGCTCGGCCCGAACCAGCCCACCGCAAAAATCAGCGCCACAAACAGGGTCACCATCGCAAGCGGCGTTCCCGTCAACAACAGCACCACCAGAAGGGCGAACATCAGCAATGTTCCCCAGCCGATCCCCAGTGCCTTGAGGTTCAGTCCAAGATCAAGAAGGTCAAACATTGTCATGCCCTTTTGGCGCTTTGGTGCCGCGTGCGTAATTGAATGTCAGGATAAGAAACTGAAGGCTCATGGTAACGAGCACGCACAACAGGAATATTTTCAAAACGGCGGGTGCGGGCGAATTCCAGGCACTTCCGCTGGTTTCCAGGGCAAGGCTGCCATCGGGGCGGAACATCGCCTTTTGAACCATCAGCCAGGACGCCCATGCGAAAAACAGGCTGGCCCCCAGACAGGCGATGGAAATGACCACATCAAGCACATGGCGCACACGCGACCGGACAACATCGTAAACCAGAACAACGCGGATATGCGTGTTGCGTGCGACACAGTAAAGCCCGCCAAAGATAAAGGTGAGCGCACTTAAAAAGATGGTTGTCTCATGCGCCCATATTGTCGGCCGGTTGAACACGTAACGCAGGAAAACCTCCGTCACGAGGATCGCCATCGCCGCCAGAATACAAACCGCAAATGCACGTGCGGCGACGGTTATGGCGCGCCCAAGCCAGCCTGCCTGCGGCAGGGCTTCGCCATGGGGCTCATCGGTTTGGGGGATGTCGGGTGTGGTAGGTTTGTGATCGGAGGGCGCGGACATGGCTGGCCAATCGTTTCAAGCAGAATGATGATCGGAAAATATCCGGGCGCGATCAACGCGCCCGGAAACATGGCATCAGTCCAACAGACCTTGCGATTCCAGATATTCGGTCAGCAAATCATAGACCTTTTGCGCATTTTCAGACTGCGCAGCGACCTTTGACCACTGATCCATTGCAATCGTACGGAATTTCGCACGTTCTTCGGCCGACCAGTTATGAACCGTGATCGACGGATCTGCTTTGGCTTCCGCCACAGCTTTCAGGTCATTCATCGACAACTGGGCAACCGCGTCCTGCGCAAAGTCACGCACGGAAACCGTCATGATTTCCTGCAAGTCTTCAGGCATGGCATTCCATTTCTCAAGGTTCATCGAAACCTCGACCAGCGGCATGGAATGGAAGCCCGGATAGACGGGATGGACGGCAACCTTGTGCAGGCCCTGCTGGTGGTTGGTTGAAAATACCGTGGAATCGGCGGCATCAATCACACCCTTATCGAGCGACGTATAAACCTCCGAATAAGGCAGGTTCACGGGAACCGCACCCGCAGCAGCAAAGACTTCCTGAATGAGCCCTTCGGGGGCACGTACTTTCAGGCCTTTAAGATCGGCAACCCCGTCAAGCGGACGGTCAGACACAAAGCCCTCAAGCCCGGTTGTCGTCGCGCCGACAAAATGCAGGCCATACGGCTCTTCAAGTTCGTTCATCAACTCATAGCCGCCGCCATAATTGATGAAACGGAACATTTCATCAGGCGACGCCCATGCGCCAATCGGGTTGGCGACAAGGCCAAACGCCGGGTCCTTGCCGGAAAAATAGCTCACATCGGTGATGTGGCCGTCCAAAATACCAGCGCCGACAGCTTCCTGTGTCTCGCTGTAATTGACAACTGCACCAACCGGCAGAAGCTCGATCGCAATGCGCCCGCCCGACATCTTTTTGACGCGCTCGGTCCATTCTTTCTGAATGGCAAAGTTGGGGTTTCCGGCCGGATCCACCGACTGGAATGTAAGATCAAATTCCTGTGCAGCGGCGGTGGTGCCACTCATCAGAAGTGCCGCAAAAGCGACGCCGAGATATGTTTTTTTCATAATGTTTTCCTCCCTGATTAAAGCATGTTTTAGCGATCCCATGCCTTTGGACCATTTCGCAAGTCAGACTTTATCTCGCACCCGGATCAGCTCGCACGGCGCAAACGGGTTTGTGCCGGTGCGTTCACCAGATTGCGCAACGTATGATCGCGCAGATATTGCATCGCGGTTTCAACCGAAAGACGGCGCGCATCGGCCACACTTTCCGGGCTCGACCATGCCGCATGCGGTGTTAAAAACAATCGCTCGCCGACAATTGGATCCTTGCCATTGGCATAGGCCAGCGCGATGGCGTCTTCGGGTGCGGGCGGTTCTGTCGGCAGGACATCAATACCCGCACCGGCAATCGTGCCGTTTCGCAAGGCATCAAGCAGTGCATCAATGTCGATAATTGCGCCGCGTGCGGTGTTGATCAGAATCGCATGGGGCTGCATCGCGGCCAGTCGTTCCGCGTTGATCATCTTGTGGCTTTCCGTCGTCAGCGGGCAATGCAGGCTGACAACATCACTTTGCCCCAAAAGATCTTCAAGCCGGTCACAGCGGTCCACACCAGCGGCAATTTCAGTACCTCTTGATACCAGCGGATCATACGCCAGAACGCGCATGCCGAACGCTTTTGCCCGAAGGGCCGTGGCAATGCCAATGCGACCAAGGCCGACAACGCCGAATGTTTTACCACGCAGCCGCGCCAGAAGCGGCGCACGGGCATGGTCAAACCCGCCGCGCGGCGAGTCCATCAGGTTTCTGTGGTAAGAACCGATACCGCGCCGCATGGTCAGCATCAGCGCAATGGCATGGTCTGCAACCTCGCTTGTGCCATAGTCCGGCGTATTGCACACCGGAATGCCTGCTTCGGCTGCTGCATCCAGATCAATATGGTCAAATCCGACACCGGCGCGCACGATGATCTGGCACCGGTCAAGCTTTGCAATCACCTCGCGGGTGACCGGCATTTCATGCCACACAACCATCGCATCGCATTTGCCCAGCACATCGTCCGGAATGTTGGCTGGTGAACGTTCCCGGAAAATATCCCAGTCGACCTGGTCGCCGGCCGTGCGGCGCTCAATCTGCGCGTCGTCTGGATATTGGGCGTCGGGTGTGAGTAGGCGAAAGCGTGACATAAAGACCTCTTCGGGGTTCGTCGGCATCAGGTATCATCAAATCGTCATTCTAGAATTCTAGAATTTTAATGGCTTGTCAACTGTGATTCTTTGGTGTTTGATAGCTGAGCAAAATCAGGGGATTGATGGCAATTGTTGCCCTCACGGAACTGATCTGAAAATGCGAAGGAGAGTGCTGTGTCGCTCACTCAAGAGGCTTGTGAACGACTTCGCGGTGCGATCGTGTCGGGCAAGCTTGAATTTGGCGAGCGGCTGTCCGAGGAGCAGATTGCCCGTGCGCTTGGCATGAGCAAAGCACCCGTGCGCGCGGCGTTCACAGATCTGCGCGATATGGGACTGGTCAGCATTGTGCCGCAGGCCGGGACGTATGTTTTTACGCCCACGCCACAGGACGTCAAAGAGATGAGCCATTTTCGCGCGATGCTGGAGCGCGAGGCGCTCGGCAGTGCGCTGGTGCGTGACCCGGATGGTCTTGTGCAAGGGCTTTCAGCGGCGATCGTGCAAATGCAGCACGCTATTGATGTTCAGGAATTCACGCTCTACAGCCGTGCGGACAGTGCATATCACCGTGTGATCCTGCATCATGCTGGCAACCGCTATCTGGAAAAAGCCTATGATCTGACCGCCACAGCACTCGAAGCTCTGCGCGCCCACTTGCAATCGGGTGCAGGGGATTTCTGGCAGCGCTCCTTTGCCGAACACACGCAGATGCGCGATTTGATGGCAAAACGCCAGTTTGATGACGCGCAGGCTTTGCTCGAAGAGCACATTCTGGTGATCAACCGGTCGATTTCACTGCCATCTGCGAACATCAACCAGCGTACCAAAAGCCGCCGACGCTCTGATGAAGAATATACAATATTGCTTTCATGATCACTTTTATCGCGTTCGTAGGATATCTGGATCCTGGCAGCCACATACGGTGCGCGTTGTTATCAGTGGCTTGCGCAAAAACGGCTTTGAGATTTCGAGCGCAAAGGTGAAGAAAACCGTGAGGCGGCCTATGCGATAGTCGGCGACAATGGCTGCGGGGGCCTTCGCCATGCATGCGGACATCCAGCACGCAGCATCGCGGCGCAAGCACCGAACCGTCGATGTCACATCAAGTACCGGGACTAAACACCTAAAGTATCGGCATCGTACTTGATTAAGAAATTCGGGGAATTCAAAACCTTAAAGCCATCTCTGAGAAGACATTCCAAAACACAAATACGGAATGAGACTCTTTGGCGCGATTATCAAATCGCTGAAAGCAAGGGAAAATCAGATGGTGCCCCGGGGAGAATCAAACTCCCAATCACTAAGTCAAACAGATTTTGAGGCTATATGAAATACAATAAAATCAACGGGATTTCCGGGGTATATCTTCAATTTTCATGTCGATATGTCAGTGTTTTGGACAGATTTCCAGAATGAAAGATTGATTATAACGAACGTATTCAAGCCAGTAAAATTGCAACGTTCGAACATACAAGCTGAATTTCATTTGATAGGTGCATTCAACTTCCACGCACATCGCCACTTGATAGGCTCAGACTTTAGCTTACTACAATCAACAAACTTCAAACGAACGAGAGCAAAGTGCCATCCGCTAAAAACTTGCACTCAGAACCATACGCCCGGAATAGAGTCGCGGTGTAACTTTCGAACGTCAACGATTCTTAGCATCAACAGATTATTCCGCAATCACGAGTTCCGTTTCAACGGATTCAATTTGTGCACGTGCTGACTCAGATGGCTGAGCATCAGTGATCACCGCCGAGAACTCAGAAAACGGGGCGAGAACGTGAAGTGCAGTGTGATCGAACCGCAAGTGGTTAATCAGCAACACCGAACGTGTCGCGGCATCCATCATCCGTCGTTTGGTACGGGTGATGTCATCATCCATGTGATAGACATGGCCATCGCCTGCGGCAGGTGTGGAGATAAAGGCAATATCCGCACGCAAGGCAGCAAGGCTCTCCTCCGTCACCCGGCCAACCCAAGCATTATATTTCGCCGAATAACGCCCACCAAGGGCAAGCACGGTGATCCCAGGTTCGGATTTGAGCTGCTCCATGACGGCATCATTATTTGTAATCACAGTAAGTGGACGTTTTTCAGGCAACAGGCTTCCCAGAACCGCCGCAGTAGAGCCGTCATTGACCATAACCGTCATGCCCTGCTCCACCCATTCAAGGGCGGCGCGTGCCATACGTTCCTTGAGATCGTGTCCTTGAAGGTTGCGAAAACGGAAGTCACTTTCAAACTGTGACCCTGGCTCGATCGTTGCACCACCACGCGTCCGGCGCAGCAACCCTTCGCCTTCAAGATCATCGAAATCACGATGAATGGTCATTTTCGACACGCCGAAAGTCTCGGCAAGTTCATCAAGCTGCACGGCACCATCGCGCACCAATGCATCAAGGATCTGCTGCCTGCGGTCGTCTCGTTTCATGGGGTGTCCTTTTGCGCGGTATGTCAATCGAGCAGGGCGCGCGCGGTTCTCTCGTCGGTAATAAGGCCAGCCACCCTACCCGATCGCAGCACCGCCCGGATCGCATCAACCTTATCCGGTCCGCCCGCAATCGCGACAATATCCTCTTTACGCTCAGGATCATAGCCCACTGCCAGCGTTCGCGCAGAGAGCGTCGTTTTAACAACAGCCCCATCGGCATCAAAGAAATCGCCAAGCATTTCACCCCGTGCACCGGCAGCAGCGATTTCTTCTATTTCAGCAGGTTCAATCATACCTGAAGACACAAGCTGTGCATCGGCAGTCGCCGTCCCGATTCCGACAACTTTGAGCGTTGCCTCCTGCGCCATGCGGAATACATCATCCACTCCACGCTGTGAAAGCAGTACTTCGCGATCTTCAACCGTATTGGCAAAAAAGGGCACAGGCATAACATAAGCCCGTGCGCCGGTTTTTTCGGCAAGACGGTGCATAACATCATGCGGGTTGGCCGAGAAATTTCGGGTCAATCCACCAAGCAAAGAAACAAAATTAAGGCCTTTCGCATCTGTCCGGGGAAGTTGACGAGTGACTTCGGCCAATGTGCGGCCGTGTCCCAATCCAATAATTGTATGCTCACCCGCCTCAAACTGGCGTTTAAGATACGCCGCGCCGGCTAGCGCCAATGCACGCACGGGTAGCCCTTCCTCGCCAATATCCGGTGCCACTTCGCAAAGCTTGAGGCCGTAAGCTTCAAACAGCCGTGTTTCAAGCTGGACACACTCGACGATGTCCCCTTCAATCGAGACTTTCACATGCCCGTCGGCGACAGCTTTGGCGATAAGCCGGTGTGCCTTAACCGATGGCAAGCCAAGCCTTTTTGCAACCTTGGCCTGAGTCAGGCCACCAACATAGTGCATCCAGGCAGCCCGAATGGCGAGCGTTTCGTCAGTTTCGTTCATAACATCTTTCAGCCCGGAAGGGCCTCAGCTAAAAAGGTTTCTTCCTTATAAGACCAGCGTGGAAACGATGGAAGCACTACCCGAACAATACGTTGTCAAAGTTTAAGTGACGACGCACCGGTATCAATATACGGCGCCCAGAAAGCAACGCTTTCGGCGATGTGCGGAATGACTTCCCGGTCATTGGGTTCACGTTCCTTAAAGGACAGCTCAAGACAAATCTCGTTATTTACGGCCCCGCCTTGCGCGAAAGCCGATAACAATGGTTCGGGCTGGATGCGGCCACGGGCATTGAACTCGGCAGTGAACGGGCGATGACCTCCTTTGTCCATCAAACTTTGTTTGATGTGAATGATCGGCGAGATTTTTGGGACGGCACGCGCCCAAGCATAAGGATCGAAATCATTCGGGTCATCCGATGTCACGTCACCATGATCGATGTCGGCCATCATCCACATCGGAATGGCCATGTTAGCAGCCGTCAGCCGGTCCTGAAGCGAAATGCATTCGGCAATGGTCTCCCCAAATTCGCGGGCGATGCTCATCGGTTCCCAGAAAACATAGTCCAGACCGGCGGCTTTTCCGTGCTCGGCAACTTCGGCCCAACAATCAATAGCGATTTTAATCATGTCCTCACGCGACGCGGGGTCATCCTGCTCCCGGTAGGTCAGGATGGCAAATTGCGTTCCCACAGAGGTTCCACCGAGATCCGCAATAATGTCAGCAAACGACTTAAACCAATCAACATAATAGCGTCGAACGTCAACATCGGGATGACCAAAGTGGTTCAAGCGCCCATAAGGGCCCGTCATACCCGACGTCACGCACACACCGGTGCGCCTCATTGCGGCCCCCATTTGCCGCGTAAGCCGTCGAATCACCGGCGCAGGCCAGGACGGATTGATGAATTCATGGGTAAGTTGAAGATCACGAATGCGCAGATCACGTGCCACGCAGTCAATCAGGTCATCGGGATCCGCAAAACGGTTCACCAACGGATTGGTGTTAAGAGAAAGGCTCAGGGTCATCAGGAAGCTACCGCGTATGTTGTGTCGAACCATTCAGTGAATGTTGAAATTTCGACCTCGGTCATATCGAGCCGGTGTTTGGTGCGACGCCAGATAATATCCTCGGCCGTCATCGCCCATTCGTTTTCTACCAGCCAGTTGACCTCTGCCTCATAAAGATGCGCGCCGAAAAAACGTCCCAACCCGTCAAAGCCGGTCGCATTCCCCACGATCCGACGGGTCAATGTCCCATAACGCCGCCCGTAATAGTCGCGCAACGGTCGTGGCATCCACGGGAATTCAGACTTTAGCGCCTCACCGAACGCAGAATAATCGGCATCGGGCATATCCCCGCCGGGGAGTGCGGCACCTTCTGTCCAGTCATCGCCCATATTCGGAAAGATGTGACGGATTTCGCGCATCCCGCGCTCTGCAAGTTCCCTGAATGTTGTAATCTTGCCCCCAAAAATGTTCAGAAGCGGTGCTTCTCCACCCTCGTCGAGGTCAAACACATAATCCCGGGTAACCGCCGATGGGTTGCCATTACCGTCATCAAACAAGGGCCGAACACCCGAGAATGTCTCGAGAATATCCTCACGCCGGAGTTTTTCCTTGAAGTAACGGTTCACGCAATCAAGCAGATAGGAAATCTCGTAATCATCAATCGCAACGTCTTCTGCCTTGCCGTCATAGGCAATATCTGTTGTCCCGATCAGCGCCTTGTCACCCTCATAGGCATTAATAAAGATCACGCGCTTATCGTCATTCTGAACAAGATAGCTGTGCGGCCCATCCCAGAACTTTGGCACGATGATGTGACTACCTTTGACAAGTCGCACATTGCGCGTCGAATTGGCACCAGCAACCCGGGTCAGGACATCGGTCACCCACGGGCCTGCGGCATTCACCAGACATTTCGCAACAAATTCGCGCGTTTCGCCGGTAAGCCTGTTCTGTGTACTGACATGCCATTTGCCATTTTCGCGACGCGCACTTACTGCTGGCGTACGCGTCATTACAATCGCACCGCGTTGTGCGGCATCCAGCGCATTTAACGCGACCAGACGTGCGTCATCTACCCAGCAGTCCGAGTATTCGAACCCTCTTTTATACGTATCAAGTAACGGTGCACCCTCGGGATCCCTGTGCAGGTCAAGTGTGCGTGTCCCCGGCAGCTTTTTTCGTCCCCCTAGATGGTCATAGAGAAACAACCCAAAACGCACGAGCCAGGCAGGACGGTCCTGAGGCGAATGCGGCAAGACAAAGCGCAAAGGCCAGATAATATGCGGGGCGGCGTTCATCAGAACTTCACGCTCAATCAGGGCTTCCCGCACCAGACGGAATTCGTAATATTCCAGATAGCGCAATCCCCCATGCACCAGTTTTCCTGAACGTGATGAGGTCCCTTCGGCCAGATCGTCCTTTTCGCACAGGGCGACCTTTAGACCGCGACCAGCGGCATCACGCGCAAAGCCTGCGCCATTGATACCGCCACCAATGATAAACAGATCGAGTTCCCGGATGCCCATGTCACGATCCTCCTTGCACGGTTTTTGACGCGTTCATTTTTGGGGCGGCTCGCTGGTCACGGTGTCCTGCCAACCGGTCCCAGACCGGCACAAGTGCCTCGCGGGCTTCGACATAAACGGGATAGAGTTCAGCATAAATTGCCTGTAGTTCTGGATCGGGCACCTCGGCTTCGCCCAAAAGAGGGGAAACCCATTCGGCAACACAACTTTCCATGTCGGAATAAGCACCGATGGCAACAGCTGCCATCATTGCGCATCCAGCCGCACCGGCTTCTTTGCGGTCCGAAACCCGCACGGGCGCTCCTACTGCGGCGGAAAGGATGGCGCGCAATGAATTTGATTGCGCAGCTCCACCGGTCAGACGCAGTTCTCTGGGCAATTCATCCATTGCGCCATAACAATCGCGTGCCGCCATACCAAGGCTTTCAACCACGGCCCGGATCAGATCGGGGAAACTGTGTCCAGATGAAAGACCGATAAATCCGGCACGTGCATTGGCGTTGACCATCGGTCCGCGCTCGCCCGCCTCGGACACATAGGGATGATACAGAATTTGTCCGGCCTCGGACCGCGCCAACCAATCATCAATACGGGCAACCAGATCGGCATAATCGTGGAAATGTCCTGTTTCGCTCATCAGGTCGGCCGCCATACGAAGCGCCCAATCGATATTAAGCGTCGCGGCCATATTTGTTTGAACCTGTGTGACCATATGTGCGGCAGGCAGGCAAATGACATAGCCGGAATTGTCCCCAAGGCGTACATCCGTATCCCTGACTGCGCGCATATGCACACCGGTCGATCCGATCGTCGAACATGCGGCCCCCGGCGTCCCGGTATAGACACCAGCACCAAGTGCGGTCATGACCATATCGACATAGCCAAGACTGACGGGAGTTCCGGCCAAAAGGCCGGTCTTTGCCGCTGCCGCATCAGCAAGTGGATGGGTTTGCTGACTGCCATCAAGAATATCGGGCAACAGGTGGCTTCGGCTGCGAAGCTCAAGGGCATCAATCACAAGGTCGGAATAGCTGCGCGTACGGAAGTCCCCGAATGTGAAACTGGCTTCTGAAGGATCAGTTGCCCGCACCCCGGTCAGATTAAGGTAAAGCCAATCCTTGCAATGCATGGCGACTTGGGCCCGATCAAGAAGTTCAGGGAAATGGCGATGCATATGCGCCATCTGCGCACCCTGCTGACAGGTATTCAGTGCGGTGCCAGTGACGTGGAACCGTTCTGAATTAACCTCTTTGGCCGCAAGATCGCACGTGGTTTCGGCCGCCCGTGCATCCAGCCACAGCCATGCGTCGCTGACCGGACGATTATCTTTACCGACAAGCCAGGTGCCATCGCCCTGACCTGTGACAGCAAGGGCTGCGGTGCGGCTGGCGAGGTCCTTGATTTTATCACCGAGGCAACGCAACGCGCTGGCGCAGTCTTCCCATGTCCGGTTCATGTCCTGCGTCGCAGCACCGCTTGGGCCGCTCGCATACTGATTGGGAACGGCAGCATCTCCGAGCTGACGTCCGGAAAGACTAAAAGCGACGGCCTTGATGACGGACGTACCCGCATCGATCCCAATAATGATGTCGCGCTCAGCCATGCTGCACCTTTTGTTGGCGCAGATAGCAAGTCACGCAGCGTGTGTGTGCCATGCGACGTCCTCCCTGTTTTTTCTTTATCTGGCCTCCGACTTTTCGGTCACTGCGGCCTTTGCAAGAGAAGAATCTTCCCGAGCTGTTTTTTCAGCATAACCCGACATTGGTCGATGTCGAGTGTAATTTTTTACTTTTTTTGTAATTTTTTTCAGTTATGGTAATAAACACAAACCGGATACCGGGGCCAGCCAATCGCAGAAAATGGCGGTTTCAACCAAAAACGGGATTCGGGATGGGACAGGCGAAACGTGCAAAATCATGCTTCGTTTTGTGCATCGGGAGGAAAATGGCCTGCACCAAGACAGGCCGAGCTGGTTCTGATCAGCGACGCGTTTCGCGCCACATTGCTGGCGGCAAAAAGTTCAGATTCGCGACAATGTTCAGAGTTAAGGCGGGGAAGTTCCCACCGCCCTTTCCAGCCCCTCCCCAAAGAGATTAACAGGGCCCAGCGTGGCTAGACGGGAGGAAAAGAGACAATGAGTGCCACCGATGTATCCACCAGATCCCTCAAACCGCGTCTTGGTCGGCGTGGCATGCTCATCGGAGCAACCGTCCTTGGTGTCCTGACTGCCATCGCCCTTGATACCACGGTTGTCACAATCGGATCCGAGCAGGACATGCGTGTTGCCGGATTTTCTGCCGATACGTATGGCGCGGCACAATTCCCGCGCATCCGCGATGACGTGATCAGCCGCGCTGTTGGCGCAAAAACACTGGCAAATGCGCTGGCAAAGGATAAAAAGGCCGCAGCCGAACAATACGGCACCGGTGGCGCAATGCCGGTGCTGCCAGTGGAACTGACCGGTACGGTTGGCGAAGGCAAAGGCGGCATTTACGACGTCACCGTTGATGGACTTGAAGATATCCGCATCCGGGTTCAAACGGGTCCTGCAATCAATGGTACGGATCTTCGTGACGCGCCGGGCGATATCGCATTTGGCGAATTCAAAAACCAGATCGAGTATCAGGATGCCGGTGCTGGCATCAATCGGGCCATGAAGTCCGAAATTCTTCAAGACCTGGACAGAGAGTCGCTTCCCGGAAAGACAATTTCCATTACCGGCGTTTTCAAACTGATCAATCCGAAAATGTGGCTGATCACCCCGGTCGAGGTGCAGGTCCAATGACAGCCCTTCAGACCATCACACCAGAAACATTAACCGCCGACGAAGTTGTGATGTCGGCTCGCGATGTCGCCAAATTTTACGGCCCGCTTCAGGCATTGAAGGGCGTGAATTTCGACATCCACCGTGGACAGGTCACGACCCTTTTTGGCGAGAACGGTGCTGGCAAGTCAACATTGATGAAAATCCTGTCGGGCATTATTGCACCGACATCCGGAGAGATCCTGCTTGATGATGAACCCGTGCGTTTTCACGGCGCCAATCATGCTCTGGCGCATGGCATCTCGATCATTCATCAGGAACTGGCATTGGCCGGAAACCTGAATGTCCGTGACAACATTTTCATGGGGCGCGAAATCCGCACAGCAACCGGTGTCAATTTCGCCGAGGAAGAACGCATAACACGCTCCCTCATGGAAGAGCTGGAAGAAGATATTGATCCGCTCACCCCGGTCGAGGAATTGCGCTTAGGGCAACAGCAAATCGTCGAGATCGCCCGCGCATTACAGGCCAAGAGCCGCATCCTGATCATGGATGAACCAACCTCCGCCCTGTCCGCGTCCGAGGTCGAAGTCCTTTTCAAGGTCATTAACGACCTGACCGCCAAAGGGGTCAGCATCGTTTATATCTCCCATCACCTTGAAGAGGCATTGGAGATCACAGACCACGCTGTTGTCCTGCGTGATGGCGAAATGACGGCATGGGCCCCTCGTGCGGAAATCGACATCGAATGGATCGTGCGCAACATGGTCGGTGAAAACTTCAACCTTGGCGCCCCCCCCAACAGCAAAATGGGCGCACCGGCCCTTACGATCGAAAACCTGTGCGTACCCGATGCGTCGGGCAACGGGCTGGTGGTTGATCACATTAACCTTAGCGTCCGGTCCGGAGAGATTGTTTGCATCTATGGGTTGATGGGAGCAGGACGGACAGAAATGATGGAATGTGCAGCAGGACGCCTGAAGGCGCAAAGCGGCACCGTAAAACTGCATACGCAGGATGTTTCCAACCTTTCCATTTCCGAGCGCATCAATGCCGGTCTGGTTCTTGTACCCGAAGATCGTCAACGCGACGGTCTCGTCCAGACAATGACGGTTGGACAAAACCTTTCACTTTCATCAATTGCGGCCTTTACCCGTGGCCTGTTCACTAGCCGCAAGGCCGAAAGCAAGGTGATCGAAGACTCAATTCGCGAAGTCACGGTCAAAACCGAAAGCGGTGCCACCATGATTGGCGCGCTTTCGGGTGGGAACCAGCAAAAGGTCGTGATCGGAAAAATGCTCGCCACCCAACCGGAAGTCATCCTGCTGGATGAACCTTCACGCGGGATCGACATCGGCGCAAAGGCCGAGGTTTTCAAACTGCTGGCAAGCACCGCTGAAAAACGCGGGCTCGCGGTTCTTTATTCGACTTCGGAAGTCGGAGAGTGCCTGAGCATCGCGCACCGAATCATCGTCATGAACAGAGGCCGGATTGCGGCCGAATTCGACCATACAGCAACCAAAGAACAGATCATGGCCGCCTCTGGCGAAGCCGTGCACCACTAGGGAGGCCAGACATGGCACAAACCACGACTTCTACGCCTGCGGCAGGTGGCATAGACCTCAATATCGGCAAGATCCTGCTGGAAGGTCGTGCATTCTTTGCGTTGGTGGCGATTGTTATCACCTTCTCGTTCCTGTCACCTGTCTATTTCAGCGTCAGCAACTTCCTGACCATGTCATCTCATGTGGCGATCTTTGGCCTTCTGGCCATAGGCATGTTGCTCGTGATCCTGAATGGCGGCATTGATCTTTCGGTTGGTTCGACACTTGGTCTGTCCGGGGTGGTCGCAGGCTACCTTATGCAAGGTGTCGAAATTCCATCCTCCGGCGTCATTCTGTACCCGCCGGTTTGGGCCGTTGTCGTCCTGACCATCGCACTTGGCGCTTTTGTCGGGGCGGTCAACGGGGTGCTCATCGCCTTTTTCAGGGTTCCGGCGTTCGTCGCAACGCTTGGGATGCTCTATGTCGCACGCGGTGTTGCGCTGTTGATGACCAATGGTCTCACATACAACAATCTGGGCGGCACCGAAGCACTGGGCAATACCGGCTTTGACTGGCTTGGTTTCAACCGTATCGCGGGCGTTCCCATCGGCGTGATCGTTCTGGCAGTGGTTGCCCTGATCATTGGTCTTGTCCTGATGCGGACAGCGTTTGGTCGTTGGCTCTATGCGTCGGGCGGGAACGAACGGGCGGCCGAACTGTCGGGCGTACCTACCCGTGGCGTGAAAGTTTCGGTCTATGTGCTTTCGGGTGTTTGTGCCGCCATTGCCGGGCTTGTACTTTCCTCACAACTGACATCCGCAGGTCCGACCGCCGGCACCACTTACGAACTCACGGCCATCGCAGCAGTAGTAATCGGCGGGGCGGCACTTACCGGGGGGCGTGGCAACGTACGCGGTACGATGCTCGGCGCCTTTGTAATCGGCTTTCTGAGCGACGGCCTCGTCATTATCGGCGTCTCTGCTTACTGGCAAACCGTCTTTACCGGTGCGGTGATCGTGCTCGCCGTGCTGCTTAACAGCCTTCAATACGGCCGTTCAGGCCGATAACGAATTCGGGTGCGAGACAGGGTGGTCTTGCGCCCGAATAACCGCCGGACACGTCCGGTAATATCAAAACCCAACGGGAGGACACCCAAAATGAACGTTATAAAGCGTACACTTTTCGCAACGATTGCTGCCCTGCCTTTGATGTCGACTGCGGCGATGGCAGACGGCCTGATTTCGATCATCGTGAATGACCCTTCAAATCCCTATTGGTTTACTGAAGGGGAAGTTGCCAAAGCCACGGCAGAAGAGCTTGGCTATGACGCCAATGTCGGGGCACACAAGGGTGATACCAACACCGAAAGCAACCTTATTGACACCGCGATCACCAATCAGGCCAAGGCGATCATTCTCGATCCGGCCAATGCCGACGGTTCGATCGGTGCCGTGAAAAAAGCGGTTGCCGCTGGCATCCCCGTATTCATCGTGAATGCTGAAATCAATCAGACAGGCCTTGCCAAAGCACAGTTGGTATCAAACAACGCGCAAGGTGCTGCCCTTGGTGCCATGGCCTGGGTCGATGCGATGGGCGATAGTGGTTCCTATGTTGAACTGTTTGGCGCACCGTCGGACAACAATGCCCAGACGCGATCGAACGGGTTTGAAACGGTGCTGACCCAATACCCCGATCTTGAGAAAAAAGCACAGGAAGTGGCAAACTGGGATCGTACCCAGGGCTATTCGAAAATGCAGTCGATGCTTCAGGCCAACCCGGATATCTCGGGCGTGATCTCGGGCAATGACGAAATGGCTCTTGGTGCGATTGCCGCCCTGAAAGAAGCCGGTAAACTTGAAGGCAAAGTCATTGGCGGCTTTGATGGTTCACCTGATGCTGTTGAGGCAGTCAAGGCAGGTGAATTGACCTACACCGTCCTGCAACCGGTTGCGATCTTTGCAGAAGAAGCCGTTCGTCAGGCCGATCACTTCATCACCACCGGGGAATTGAAGGTTGTCGAAGAAAAGCAGCTCTTTGATTGCATTCTGGTCGATGCCAGCATTCTTGATGTTTATTCCTTCTCTGGACCGTTCCAGCTTGATCGGTAATCAAACCACCTGATTTAGGTCCAAGCATAGACAATGAGGAGGGATGCATCACATGCTCCCTTCCTATCTGAAGAAAACCCCGTTCAAATTGAGCGGGGTTTTCTTTTTGTAGTGATCGTTACAAATTACCAAGTACCGGAGAAATGCGGTCGCTATCTTTTGGTGAACATCCTGCGCAAAATAAAAGTCCCCACACCTGACGGGGACTTTTAATGAGGAACCAGCGAAGGAAGCTCTTTTACCGCTTCTTGTATATGTCGCCCGTCAGCTTACGGCCATTGCCTCAAGCGACAACGGTTTAATACGGTCGGCGTGACCGGCGGTCCCAAAGGCTTCGAACCGGGATTTGCACAGCTCGGTCATCAGGGCGGTGCCTTCCTTAAGGTACTTCCGTGGATCAAACTCCCCCGGATTTTCCGAAAGAACACGTCGCACGCCCGCCGTCATGGCCATGCGGTTGTCTGTATCAATATTCACCTTACGTACCCCGGAACGAATACCGCGCTGGATCTCGTCGACCGGCACACCCCAAGTGGGTCGCATGTCACCCCCAAAATTGTTAATCACCTGACGCAAGTCGTCAGGCACCGATGAAGAGCCATGCATGACCAGATGCGTGTTTGGTAAGCGGCGGTTGATTTCTTCAATGACAGTCATTGCCAAGATATCGCCATCGGGCTGACGGCTGAACTTATAGGCACCGTGACTTGTCCCCATCGCGACGGCCAAGGCATCAACACCCGTCTCGCGCACGAACCGTTCGGCTTCTTCGGGGTCGGTCAACAATTGCTCGCCTGACAGCTTCTCGGTGGCACCATGACCGTCTTCCTGATCCCCCATACCGGTCTCAAGCGATCCGAGAACTCCCAACTCGCCCTCAACCGAAACACCGCAGGCATGCGCCATTTCCACAACGCGTGCGGTGATGTCACGATTGTATGCGTAATCGGCCGGGGTTTTGCCATCACTTTCAAGCGAACCATCCATCATCACGGATGTAAAACCGTGCTGGATCGCAGTTGCGCAAGTCGCCAGATTGTTCCCGTGATCAAGATGCATGCAAACCGGAATTTCCGGAAAGGTTTCGACAAGCCCGTCAATCAACCTTGCCAGCAGTTTATCGCCCGCATAGGCACGCGCCCCGCGTGAGGCCGCAAGGATCACCGGCGCATTTGCTTCGCGCGCCGCTGTCATGATTGCTAGCCCCATTTCCATATTCGAGATGTTAAATGCCGGTACAGCATAACCGTGTTCTGCGGCATGGTCGAGCAATTGGCGAAGCGTAATGCGTGCCATAAGTCAATTCTCCTCCGAGAGATATCTTGCGATGATGTCGACCTCTTCGCGTGCGCCAAACACAAGCGGCACGTTTTGATGCGGTGTTGCGGGCATCAGGTCGAGAATACGGTTGGTCCCATCGGTGGCGCGACCGCCGGCTGCCTCGATCAGACAGGCAATTGGAACGGCTTCATAGGCAAGCCTCAATCTTCCCTCACGGTAACCGTCACGCCGATCTGCCGGATACATAAACGCCCCGCCCTTTAACAGGATACGGTGCAATTCCCCGACAGCTGCGGCCAGCCATCTCATATTAAAATTGCGTCCACGCGGACCATCCGCACCGGCGCGCAAATCGGACGCCCACGCCTGCAGGCCCGGCGACCAATGTCGTTCGTTCGAGGCGTTATAGGCAATTGTTCCCGCCTCGCTCTTTAGCTGAATATCACCTGCAGTCATTTTGAAATCACGCCCATCATATGTGGCGATATGGACGCCCTGCCCGGCGGTAAACCCAAAATCCAGCGAATGGCCAAACGATGCATATCCGGCAGCAACCGCTTCGGAACCCTTACGGCAAAAGTTCGCAGGTCCCGTTGGGTAAATGACAAACAACATGCCAAGCGGCGCACCAATACCAATTGATCCAGAGCCATCTATCGGATCAATTGCAATATCGTAATTGCCATTGGCATCAAGGACTTCAACTGCTTGGGCTTCTTCGGACAAAAGGTGACGAACACCACACCCCCTCAAAGCAGCAATAATGTGATCATGTGCACCGACATCCAGCGCCTTTTGCGCATCGCCACTTTCATTGTGGCCACATGGTGCAGCAGGATCACCGGGCAATTTCCCGGCGGCAAGGCGCGCGGCAATGGCCGGCAAAGCATTGGCGATTGCATCCAACAAACTGCCCAATTCGCCCGTCGGTAGACAGGCTTTTAGCATTGCGGCATCGGCGGCACGGTCATTTGGCAAAATCAGCATGTTCAATATCCGTCGTCAAAGGTGGGTCAGACACCATTGGTGCCGAACCTGCGATCCGTTGACTTACGCTGTATGGTATTTTGCATCAACAGCGTCGATGGCCTGAACGTTGGTTGCCGACTTTCCTTGTGGATCAAACACCGCTGACAGAAACGCATCGGCGATATCCTTGGCAAGTTCCACACCGACAACACGTGCACCCATTGTAATGATATGGGCATTGTTCGATGTTGCGGCCTTGCCCGCAGAATAGGTGTCATGCGCCTGCGCTGCGCGAATGCCTGGAACCTTGTTTGCAGCAAGGCAAACCCCGATACCAGTACCACAGCAAAGAATGGCACGATCATAGACCCCCGCCTTTACCGCCGAAGCCACCCGGTCCGAGAGATTGGCATAGTAATCGTCCGGCCCGGCTTCGGTCCGCGATGCTTCGGTCACATCGTAATCCGGGTTGTTGCTTAGATACTCAGCCAATGCCTTGGCCAGTCCCTCGCCAGCACTGTCGCCAGCCACTGCGATTTTCATATCGTTTCCTCCATATTGACCTGCGCGTTCAGCGCAGTGTCACAACGCTTAAGAATGTCCAGATACCCGTCCACGTCCCACGCTGAGCGCCCGATAAACAGGCCATCAACATGCGGACACGTGATCAGCTCGGCACAATTCCCGGGATTGACTGATCCGCCATAAAGACACGGCACGCGGTGGCCCAGCACGTCTTCGGCAACTTTGATAATTTCTGCCTGACGTGCATCGGCATAATCCGATGTCGCAGGAATACCGTTCTCACCGATGGCCCATACCGGCTCGTAAGCAAGCCAGATTTCAGCCGCTTTCTGGCAATCCGTCAGCTTGGAAAGCGCACCGCGCACTTGTTTGGCGAGAACCTCGGAAGCCCGGCCCTTTTCGCGATCTTCAAGCGTCTCACCGATACAAATCAGCGGAATCAGACCGTGCTGAACCGCAGCTTCCGTTTTCAGCCCCACCGTCTCATCCGTTTCGTTGAAATGCGCGCGACGCTCGGAATGCCCCAATTCAACAAGATCGAGGCCACATTCAACCAGCATTGGCGCGGAAATCTCACCGGTCCAGGCACCCTGAACGGCCCAATGCATGTTCTGTGCCCCCACCAGCACGGATGTCTTCGCCAACATGTCCTTGACTTGCCGGGTCGCGGTGAAAGGCGGAATAACAAATGTCTGAATAGAAGGTGAAAGATCGGCTGACGCCAGTCCCTTTGCCCAGCTCAGTGCTTCGGGCAACGTCTTGTTCATTTTCCAACTGGTGCCGATCCAAACCTTGGGCATGGCGAAAGTTCCTCCGTCTTGGTTCGGAAGAAATAACATTTACCTCACATTATTCAACATTATTTTTGTTATTTTGTTATTTTTAATTGTTTACAAGAGGTGCCGCTGCTAGCTTTCAGACAGAGGAGGTCCTTATGAACAATCAATCACAAATCGCGGCCGCAGCCGCCAAAGACCCTGAAAACTTCGCACTGGCCAACTGTCTGCGCGCCCTTGCCATTGATGCTGTGAACACGGCCAATTCCGGGCATCCGGGCGCCCCAATGGGCATGGCGGATGCGGCGACAATGCTTTTTCGCAAACATCTGAAATTTGATGCGTCCGCCCCCGACTGGCCGGATCGTGACCGATTCATCCTGTCGAATGGCCATGCATCAATGCTGCTTTATGGGCTGTTGCATCTGACAGGCTACGCCGACATGACGCTTGATCAAATTCGCAATTTCCGTCAGTGGGGCTCCATCACAGCAGGTCATCCCGAATGGGGCCATGCAACAGGGGTCGAAACCACGACCGGCCCCCTCGGGCAGGGCCTTGCAACCGCCATTGGCATGGCGCTGGCTGAACGTGCACTCGCCGCAGAATTCCCTGATCTTGTCGATCACCGTAGCTGGGTGATGGTCGGCGACGGGTGCCTTCAAGAAGGCATTGGACAGGAAGCAATTTCACTCGCAGGGCATCTTGGCCTTGGCAAGCTCAATCTGCTTTATGATGACAATGACATCACCATCGACGGCCCAACATCAATCTCATTTTCAGAAGATATCCCGGCTCGCTTCAAAGCATGCGGCTGGCACGTCCTCACGTGTGACGGACATGATGCAAAAGCCTTGGACGCAGCAATGACAGCAGCCAAAGCCGAAACCAAGCGCCCATCCCTCATTGCCATGAAGACGACAATCGGTTTTGGCTCTCCCAACCGTGCAGGCACCGCCAAGGCACATGGCGCCCCGCTTGGCGAAGAAGAAGGCGCACTTGCCAAGGCAAACTTGGGATGGGATTCCGCCCCCTTTGAAATCCCGGCCCAGCTTGCCGCCAACTGGCACGCCATCGGCACGCGTGGCACCGATGCCCGAATAGCCTGGGAAGCCAAACTGGCCGCGTCGGAGCATTCAGAAAGCTTTACTGCCCGCGTCGCAGGACATCTTCCAGAAATATACGAACGTGCAGTGGCAATGGCACGTGCCAGCCTTTTTGAAAACCCGCAGAAGGTTGCAACCCGTAAAGCCTCACAAATCGCCCTTGAACACCTTACTGAAGCCGTCCCCGCAATGATCGGTGGCAGTGCGGATCTCACCGGCTCAAACCTGACCCGCGTCCCGGCTGTTGACAGCCAATTCACGGCCGAAAATCCCGGACGGTATATTGGTTATGGGGTGCGTGAATTTGGCATGGCCGCCGCGATGAACGGACTGGCATTGCATGGCGGGTTCAAGCCATATGGTGGCACCTTTCTGGTGTTCTCTGATTATGCCCGCAACGCCATCCGCCTTGCCGCCTTGATGGGTCTTGGCGTGACATATGTCATGACACACGATTCCATCGGTCTTGGCGAGGACGGACCGACACACCAACCTGTGGAACATCTCGCATCTTTGCGCGCCATTCCCAACCTCAACGTTTTCCGTCCGGCGGATGCGATCGAAACACTCGAAGCCTGGGACATTGCGGTAAGGTCAGAGGGCACGCCATCTCTGCTCGCACTTTCCCGGCAGGGCGTACCGCAACTGCGCCAAGCCGGATCTGAAAACCTCACCCGGTGCGGTGCCTATATTATCCGCGAGTTTGGCAAGGAACGTGACATAACACTTCTCGCCACCGGTACGGAGGTCTCACTGGCGGTTGAGGCCGCAGAGATTCTTCAAGCAGAAGGATACGCATCGGCGGTCGTCTCAATGCCGTGCTGGGAACTTTTCGACGCACAGCCCGAAACCTATCGCGAAGAAGTACTGGGCTCAGCACCACGCATCGCGGTTGAAGCTGCCTCAGCCTTTGGTTGGACACGCTATGTCGATCGCGAAGCAGATGTCATTGGCATGCCCGGTTTCGGTGCATCGGCCCCGGCTGAACGCCTTTACGCCGAGTTCGGCATCACCACCGAGGCAATCGTCGCAAGAGCGAAAACAGTAATCGCAAAATAACGACCTGCGGGTCCGGGACACTAACTCGGACCCACATTAAACCCCGTATAGGCGGAATGAGATTTTTTGGCGCGATTATTAAATCGCTGAAAGAAAGGATAGAAGCGATGGTGCCCCCGGGGAGAACCGAACTCCCACTCACAAAGTGAAACAGATTTTGAGGGCGGATAAAATTCAATGAAATCAATAACTTTCCGAATTTTCGGCTGTATTTAGACGCTTAGTTTTGCGCTTCTTACACACTTTTACGGAATGGTTTCAGACAAAAACCAAGTTCAGAAATTCAAATTTCAGACCACTGTCAACACATTCCTGAAAGACGAAACATCTTCAACTTAGGCGATCTTCCAAGCTTAAAGGTCGAACAGTCCAGAAAGCTTACCCCCGCCTGCCTAGAGACAACTCTGCATTCAGGACCGCTTGTTCGTTTCCGGCAACAGAAAGCACTAATCCAATCATTATGAAAGTCTGGCGCCTCCCAGTTAATTGATTGGAACGCGTCCCATGCTCAAAGAGTTTTTCTCCTATTACCTGCCCCATAAGCGACTGTTCATCCTTGATTTCGGGTGCGCTGTCCTGTCGGGGCTTCTTGCTCTTGGCTTTCCGATCGCAGTTGCCGGGGGCGGATAAAATCCAATGAAATCAGTGGATTTCCGACTACTGGCCATATTTAGGTGCTTGTTTCTGCACTTTTTGGACAAATGTACGGAATGGGTTTCATAACGTCTGCTGATCAAGCAACATTTGAATTTACGGACTAGAATTTCGATCGACCACTTACATGTATCCTGACCAGAATTCAACTTATCGGTTCACAAGATACTTTGAAACATTCTCGCCGGTTAAGATTGACTAAACTTGATACACCTCTGAATTACTGACAGCATTTCAGCCAATAGCATCGTTTCCAACGAACTGAAGTCTTCCGGGAACCAATGCAGTTCTCAGCATATGAACTCTTGTCTAGCACTTCGTCATTTTCAGAAAGCGAAGCAAACTGATATTCCATTAACAATTTTGAATAGACATGCCAGTCATTCAATTTCCCCGACTGCAATCTGAGTGCTAACCAAATACTACTCTTGGCCCGAACATCATTGGCCGGGAGTGTACGGAGTTAGTTGCTGCGGCCACAAGGTCACCACACGCAATTAGACAAAACAAATTGGTTCTTATGCTGTAGGCCGCATACCGGCACCAGCCAACAGAGCATTCAAACGTTGCGTAACACTCGGGAGGAAAATGATGTTCCGTAAACTACTGATTGCCGGTGTCATGACATCGGCATTTGCCGTCTCATTCAATCAGGCACAAGCTGCTGATTATACATTGCGATTCTCGCACCAGTGGCCACCCGTCGCAGGCATGCAAAAAGAATTGTTCCAAGTTTGGGCAGATACCATTGCACAAGAATCCGATGGTCGCATCGAAGTTGAAATGTATCCGTCTGCAACCCTTGCTGCACCACCTGCACAATATGAAGCAGTTCAGGACGGCATTGCTGATGTCGCAGCAGCCATTCAGGGCTACACCGCAAACCGCTTCCCCCTGACACAGGTGGTTGAGCTTCCGGGCCTGATCAACAATGCGGCACATGGTTCGTGCATCATTCAGAGCCTTTATGACGAAGGTCTTATTTCTGACGAGTATGAAGGCACCCGCCCGCTGTTCCTATTCACCCATGGTCAGGGTCTGCTCCATACCGGAGAAAAACTGATAGCGACGCCGGATGATCTTGCGGGCTTGCGTATTCGCCGCCCGACATCGGTTGTTGCCAACATTCTTGAAGCAGCCGGTGCTCAGCCGCTTGGCATGCCCGCCCCGGAATCCTATCAGGCGATGCAGCTTGATGTGATCGACGGCGTTGCGCTTCCGTGGGAAGGCGCGCTTGCCTTCCGCCTCAATGAACTTGCAACGGCTCATACCAGCGTTGGCGATCTGTATACCCTGTCCTTCCTTGTCACCATGAACGAAGACAGCTTCGAAAACCTTCCGGAAGATCTTCAGGAAGTGGTGAAGAAAAATTCGGGCATGGCTTGGTCAGAAAAAGCAGGTCACCTGTTTGACGCGCTTGACGAAAAAGGTCGCAAACAGGCCGAAGAAGCCGGTCATACGTTCCTGACCGTCGAAGGCGGCGTTGACAACCCGGCATGGAAGCCGGTTCTTGATCAGGCGACCGAGACCTATCTCGCGGATCTTGAAGGCCGTGGCCTTCCAGCCCGTAAAGTTTACGCACGTGCCAAAGAACTCTCCGCGACATGCAAGTAACGCCTAGCTCAGAGCCAACCCGCAAGGCTTTTCCATTACTTGACCTGACCGACCGCATCGCCAAGGCGATGCGGATCGGCAGCGGGGTTCTTTTGATCTTCATCATGACAGTCACGCTTGTTGACGTCGTTGCACGGACGATCTTTACGGCAACCGGCGGCGCGCTTGATGTGACCTTTACCGGTGCGGTTGAACTGGTCAGCTATGGCATGCTTGCCATGGTGCTTCTGGCATTTCCGTATGGTGTAGACAAAGGACAGGTGATTGTTGATCTGTTCACCGACAATTTCAGCCGCCAAACGAAAATGATCATGGAAGCCGTTTACATGCTGGGCTTTACCGCCCTTTCAACCGGCATGGCCATTCGTTTCTTTGAAGTTGCCGGACGCATGAAACGTTCTGGTGAATCCAGCCAGGATCTGCTGATCCCGCTTCATGTTGTTTACAGCTTTGCATCCTGCGCGCTGGCGTTCCTCGCCCTGCGCTGCATCTTGCTTACGATCGACTATCTTATCTCAGGAGCTAAACGACCATGAGCGCGCCCCTGATTGGTCTTATCTGTGTCGCGGCCATGCTTCTGCTGATCGCGTTTCGCTGCCCGATTTCACTTGCCATGTCAGCCGTCGGCTTTGTCGGCTTTGGCTTGATTGTGGCGTTCAAACCGGCTTTTGCGCTTTTGGAAAAGGGTCCATTTGAAACCCTGACCGCCTATGGCTTTAGCCCAGTGCCAATGTTCATCCTTCTTGGCGTTTTTGCTTCAAAAGCCCGAATGTCCGCGGAATTGTTTAACGGTGCCAAAACATTCTTTGGTGGCTGGCGCGGCGGCATGGGTTTGGCGGCGGTGACGTCATGCGGTGTGTTTTCAGCCATCTCAGGCTCCTCGCTTGCCACCGCGGCAAGTATGGCCAAGGTTGCCCTGCCGGAAATGAAAAAGAACGGCTATGTGCCGTCTTTTGCCGCCGGAACGCTTGCTGCTGGCGGAACGCTTGGCATCATGATCCCACCATCGATTGCATTGCTGCTTTATGCCTTGATCACGGAACATTCCGTGGGACAGATGTTTATGGCAGGCATCATTCCCGGTCTGCTTGGTCTGGTACTTTATTGCGCAACCATTGCAGCAATCGTGTTCTTCAAGCCAAGCGTTGCTCAACCGGGGCAACCAACCACGCTCATTGAAAAGATTATCGGGCTTAAAGGCCTTTTGCCATTTGCCGCGATCTTTACCTTTATCATTGGCGGGATATATGGCGGGTTCTTCACCCCGACCGAAGCCGCAGCCGTTGGCGCGTTCTTTACCATGATTCTTGCCTTTGCCCGCGGCATGTCCGGCACGCAATTCATCGAGGCGATTGGCGAAACCCTGACCCTTTCAATCATGATTTTCTTCATGCTGGTCGGTGCGGAGATTTTTGGGTATTTCCTGTCGGTGTCGCGCATCTCGCATTCACTGGTCGAACTGGTTGTCCAACTTGATATGCCACCCTATGCGGTGCTGTTTTGTGTGCTGGCGCTGTATATCGTTTTGGGCTGCGTTATGGACAGCATTGCCATGCTGCTTCTCACCGTCCCGGTGGTGTATCCAATTATCATTGCCGCGGGGTTTGACCCGATCTGGTTTGGTATTTTAACCGTCATCACGGTGGAGCTCGGCTTGATCACCCCACCTGTTGGGATGAATGCGTTCGTGATCAAATCCGTCGCACCGGACATACCAATTGGTCAGATTTTCCGTGGTGTTATGCCCTTTGTCTTATCTGACATTGTCCGACTTGCACTGCTAATTGCTTTTCCGTCGCTGGTTTATGTCTTGTTATAATCGCAGCACGGCACACGAAAACCGCCCCTAAAGAAAGGAAACGGACATGTCCGAACCTTGTTTTGATGTTGCCCATCTTGGTCATGTCGAACTGTTCACTAACAAGTTTGACGAAAGTCTGGATTTTTTCGTCAATGTCTATGGCTTGACGGAAAGTGGCCGTGACGAAAATTCAGTCTATCTGCGTGCGTGGGATGATTACGAATTCCACAGCCTGAAATTGACCAAATCCGACACGACCGGCGTTGGTCACATCGGCTATCGCGCCAGTTCAGAAGCAGCTTTGCAGCGTCGGGTCAAAGTGATCGAAGAAATGGGCTGCGGCATTGGTTGGGTTGATGGCGATATGGGCCATGGTCGCGCCTATCGCTTTACCGATCCGGATGGCCATGTGTTTGAGCTGTATTACGATACGGTCAAATATCAAGCACCTGAATCCGAAAAACCGGCCCTTAAAAACATCGCCCAGCGATATCACGGGCGCGGTGTTGCTGTCCGTCGTATTGATCACTTGAACCTTCTGGCAACAAGTGTGGAGGCCATCCGCGATTTTATGCAACAGGCCCTTGGATCGCGCGTGACAGAGCAGATCATGCTCGATAGCGGCGAACTTGCCGGGTGCTGGTTTACGGTCAACAACAAGACCTATGACATTGCCTACACCAAGGATGCCACCGGAACACCGGGTCGCTTCCACCATGTAACCTATGCCCTTGATCAGCGTGAAGATGTGCTGCGTGCTGCTGATATCTTCCTTGAAAACAATATTTTCATTGAAACCGGCCCCCACAAGCACGCGGTTCAAGGAACATTTTTCCTGTATGTCTACGAGCCTGCTGGCAACCGGGTTGAAGTCTGCAATGCAGGCGCACGCCTGATCCTGCAGCCCGACTGGGAAACCGTCACATGGACAGAAACGGATCGCAAAAAAGGTCAGGCATGGGGACTTAAAACCATTTCGTCTTTCCATACCCATGGCACACCGCCCGTCCCCGACGCAGCGGAATAGTCTCCAACGCAAGATGATCGCAAAACAAAAGGCAGGGCTTTGAGCCCTGCCTTCTTCATGTTGCCTTTTGGAAATTAAACCTTCATCGGGCAATGCTCAAATCAAGTCAGTTAATTCACTTTTCCGACATCGCTTTTAGAATCATATCCGCACGTTTTTGATATCCAAAGTCCCCGGCATCGAGTTTCAACGCGCCAATCGTGCGCTGCCAATCAACCGTTGCCTTTGCCATCCCGTTGTTAAGGCCAAGTTCTTCGACGGTAAGTGCGACTTCTTCCATTTCAGCAGCCCGGCGAATGCCATGGGTCATGGAACGTTCCAGCATATAACCTGCTTTTTCCATGAAATCGAAACCGGGATAGGTTTTATCAAGGGATGCCAGAACGGTTTCATCAACACCGGCACGACGCCCTGCCAAAACACATTCAGCAAACAGGGCTTCAAGCCCCTTCATCATGATGGATCGCACCATTTTGATCGCCGAGCCGGCACCAACGGTATCACCGGCAATCCCGGGTTCCATCCCCAGAGATTCCAGAATTGGCTTGGCATCCATGGCATGCGGGCCGCTCAGCAAAATCGGCGTTTTATGCAGCTTGGGATAAACCGGCGCCATCACCGCCATATCGACATACCGCCCACCGGCCGCTTCTATCAGTTCTGCACTCCGCCGCTTTGTCCCCGGTGCACAGGAATTACAATCAAAGAAAAACGCGCCTTTTGTGATGGAGGCCGCCGCATCCCTTGCAACCAACGCCGCCTGATCCGCCGTCACCAGCGAGAATACAAGTTCGGCACCGGAAAGGGCGACCGCATTACTGACGGCACCGGTCGCACCGGCTGCAACATATTCGGCATTTTTGGCATCCCGAATGGCGACATTATTGTCGGTGGTTTTAATGTCAAACGCCCGAATGACAGGAACGATATCGCTGCCCCACCCCTTCAAAAAGGCCTGGGCTGCTTCACCAAATCCAAGAAAGGCAATGGTATTGATGTCGTTTGGCATGTTCTGGAGTTCCCAATTTGATTTTTTGTTTGTGATTGTCACGTCGCTTACCCGCAGACGCGAAAGACCATCTTCAACAGCTACCACTGACATCACGAAAGGGAAAATTGATTGCCCGAAATCGGTATTCAAAATGCCGATAGCATTCTGCTACGATTTCATCGACCTCACCACAGCGTATCAATATTTTGGCTGATTGCTTCAAGCCGCTCCATAAGGTTTTGCTGTATCGATGTCGGCGACCATCCCTTACGCACCGTCAAACCAATCGGGCGTTCGGTATAGGGAAGATCAATCGGCAGCCTTTTAAGTTCGCCGTATTTTTCTTCCTGCATAATCTGATGGCGCGAAATGATGGTCAATTTGTCACTGGTTGATAGCATCCGCCGGATCAGGATCAATGAGCCTGTTTCAACGATGCTTTTGGGGCGCACAGCCTTATCAACCGGAAACATGGTTTCAAAATAATCGCGTGTTGGTGCCCCGCGCAAAGGCACCGCCCAGCCATATGCCGCAAGATCAGGCGGGGTGATGTTTTTTTGTTTCGTTAATGGGTGATGCACCCGTCCGACAATCGCCAAGGGATCATCGAACAGTTTGCTTTGCAGCACATCATCGACCGGGACCGGATCGCGCAACGCCCCAATCAACATGTCGATATCACCGTGACGCAAACCGAATAGCAAATCCTGATAGGGCCCGTCGACCACCCGAAGGCGGGTATCAGGAAATTCTTCCATGATGGCATTCAGCGCATTTGGCAGAATGGCACTCCGTGCCAGCGGCATACTGCCAATGACAATACGCCCGCCACGCCCCCCCTTCCAGGATGCAATTTCATCTTCTGCCTGCCCCAGTTCAACCAATGCCAGCTTGGCAAACATGACAAATGTTTCGGCCTGTTTGGTCAGAAGAATGCCGGTACTCGCTTTTTCAAACAATGGGACCGCGCAAAGCTGTTCCAGTTCGCGCGCGGCCCGGTGCAACGACGGTTGCGACACACCGACATTGCGCGCAGCCAAACTAAAACTGCCTGCTTCGGAGATCGCTATCAAAGCCCGCAACTGAACCCCGGTAACCAGTTGATACAACTTCACCTGATGCCCACGGTTCCGTCGGCCAAGCCGCATGATCTCGGCCGTTGCCTGAACAAGATAGTCCTGTAAACGCTCAACTCGACGCACAAATATCTTGCCGGGCTCCGTTACGAATACGCCTTCTGGACGACGATCAAATAGCTCAACCCCCAACAGCCGTTCAACTTTTGCCACAGCCTGCGTGACGGCAGGTTGAGACATGTAAACATCTTCAGCCGCCGCACTGATGCTCTGCCGACGCGCAACAGCAAGGCAGGCGCGCAAATGTTTCAGGTTCGGGTTTTGCAGGCTCATTCATCATCCCTTCCATGTGATCGCGAACACATTATAGAAAGAACTTATAGCAAATGTCATTGGTTCTATTTCACCTGAAAGACCTGCCCGCCTAGCATGGCATCACAAAATGAAACCATGCTAGGGAGTCCTAAACGTGACCACCACCAAACCAACCGCACTGGTCGTCAGTGCACATTCCGCCGACTTTGTCTGGCGTTGTGGCGGCGCCATCGCGCTGCATGCCCAGAAGGGTTATGACGTCACAGTTGTTTGCCTTTCTTATGGCGAACGCGGTGAATCCGCCAAGCTTTGGAAGCAAGAAGGCTGCACGATGGAGCGGGTTAAAACCGAACGCCGCAAAGAAGCCGAAAATGCCGCAAAAGCACTTGGCGTGCATGACATCAAGTTCATGGATGTTGGCGATTACCCGCTGGAGCTGAGCCGGGATGAGAAGTTTGAGCTGGTCGACACGATCCGTGCCGTACAGCCTAAATTCATGCTGAGCCACAGCTTTGTCGACAATTACAATACCGACCATTCCTATGCGACCCGTGTTGCCATTGAATGCCGTATGATCGCACAGGCCTGGGGCCATAACCCGGGCGAGAAAGTTCTGGGCGCACCGCAGCTTTATCTGTTTGAGCCCCATCAGACCGAACAGATGGAATGGAAGCCCGATCACTTCCTTGATATCACCGATGTATGGGATCAGAAATGGGCTGCTATTCAGTGCATGGAAGGTCAGGAACATCTTTGGCACTATTACCAGAATGTCGCGGAAAACCGTGGCAACCATTTCCGCCGCAATTCCGGCGGTCAATCTGGTGGACGTAACGCCAAATATGCTGAAGGCTTCCAGTCGGTTTACCCACGTACCGTGGATGAACTGTAATGGGTGGCATCGTCGTTCAAAACATCACCCGCACCGATCTTTCGATTGTGGACGGTTTGGGTAAATGCGGTGTTGCCACCGTGCATGAAGCACAAGGGCGTACAGGTCTTTTACAATCCCATATGCGCCCTATTTATCCGGGCGCACGGATTGCTGGCAATGCGGTCACGGTTTCGATCGCACCGGCCGACAACTGGATGATCCATGTCGCGGTTGAACAATGCCGCGAGGGGGACATTCTGATTGTCGCACCGACATCGTCTTGTGATGCCGGGTATTTTGGTGAACTTCTTGCCCGTTCGCTGATGTATCGCAAAGTTCGCGGCCTAATCATCGAAGCCGGTGTACGCGATGTTCTTGATCTCACCGAAATCAAATTCCCCGTCTGGTCCAAGGCTGTTTCAGCACAGGGCACAGTCAAGGAAACCGTCGGGTCGGTTAATATCCCGGTAGTAATTGGAGGTGCGGCCATCCATCCCGGCGACGTGGTTGTTGCTGATGATGACGGGGTTTGTGTCGTTGCACAGGCCGACGCAGCAAAGGTTCTGGATCAGTCCATCGCGCGCGAAGAAAAAGAAGCCAAAACCCGCGCCCGCCTGATGAAGGGCGAGTTGGGTCTGGACATCTATGACATGCGCCCGCGCTTGGCCGAGAAAGGCTTGAAATATGTCTGAGGGCATCGCAGCATATAGCAGCATTCGCTGTATGTGGATGCGCGGCGGCACATCCAAGGGCGGGTATTTTCTGTCAGATGATCTGCCAGAAGACACTGCCTTGCGTGATGCTGTTTTGCTGCGTGTTATGGGATCCCCTGATTCCAAACAGATCGACGGGATGGGGGGGGCCGACCCCCTGACCTCCAAGGTTGGCGTGATCAAAAAATCTGATCGCCCCGGCATTGATGTGGATTACCTGTTTCTACAGGTCTTCGTTGACCGCGCGGTTGTCACGGACAAACAAAACTGCGGCAATATCCTTGCCGGTGTCGGGCCGTTTGCCATTGAACGGGGTTTGGTTGACGCGAAAGATGGTCAAACCAAAGTCACCATTTTTATGGAAAACACCGGCCAGACAGCCACCGCCACCATTGAAACCCCGAACGGCAAACCGGTTTATACCGGAAATGCCCGCATTGACGGAGTTCCAGGCACATCTGCGCCAATCCCGCTATTATTCAGTGATACGGCAGGCACCACCTGTGGCGCGTTGCTTCCGACCGGCAATAATGTTGATGTGATCGATGGTGTGAATGTCACCATGATCGATAACGGGATGCCGGTTGTTGTTCTGTCGGCTTCTGACATGGGCATTACCGGGCGCGAAAGCCGCGAAGAACTTGAAGCTAATGACGTGCTTCGCGCCAAACTCGAAAACATCCGCCTGCAATGTGGGCCCCTAATGAATCTTGGCGATGTCAGTGACGCATCCGTCCCGAAAATGACCATGGTTTCTCCGGCCGAACATGGCGGAGTTGTATCGACCCGAACCTTTATCCCCCATCGTTGCCATGCATCAATTGGGGTTCTGGGTGCGGTCAGTGTCGCAACAGCCTGCCTGTTACCGGGATCACCCGCTGCAGATGTTGCCGCCAACAATACCAATGCACTTTCGACCCTTTCGGTGGAACACCCGTCAGGCGAAATGAGCGTGATTATCGAAAAAACAAATGATGGTGCAGTCGACAGGGCCGGTTTGCTGCGCACTGCGCGCAAGCTGTTTGACGGCGATGTCTTTATCGACTGACACCAAAACCCAAACAAAAGAATAATAATAAAAGCAAGGAAGTAGGAGGAAGACCATGACGCGGAACCCGCGTGTGGCAGAACACATTAAAGCACCATTCATTGGTGCTTGCCTGGCGCAAATCGCTTTCTGTGGTGAAGGTGGTGTACCGCAACCCGTATGTATGTCCCCAATACTGGGGGCTGGAATATGATCAGCACATCTGCATTACGCACTCATCTGATTACCATTATGGCATCGTCGATGGTGGTTGCCTGTATTCTATGGAATCTTGAGGCACCGACCCGGTTGGGTTTTGCCCTGTTGCCACAGCAATATATGGCATTCCAACTTGGTCTGGCATTAACTATCACCTATTTGAAATTCGGTTTTCAGGGTGAGGAAAAGTTAAACATTGGTTGGTTCCACGGCACCATCGCCGCAGCGATATTTGCTGTTTTAATGTACGCCGCCATTGATTTCGTGTGGCTTCTGAAAGAACAGGCTTATCGTCCGTGGCAAATCACGCTTATTGGTGCGGTTGTTACATTGGCCGTTGTCGAAGGCATTCGCCGCCGCACCGGTTGGATGCTGTTTGGCATCGTCGTCGTCTTCATGACTTATTCCCTGTTTGCCGACAAAGTTCCCGGCCAATTGATCGGCAAGGCGCTGACGATTGAACGATTGGTGCAATATATCGGCTTTGATCCCAATGCGGTGTTTTCGACCCCGCTTGCGGTCGGCACAATCATCGTGATGTTGTTTGTCTTCTTTGGCAAACTGTTGTTTGCCGCAGGTGGTGGAAACTTCTTTACCGATCTTGCCATGGCGGCAACCGGCCGTTCGCGCGGCGGCAGCGCAAAAATTTCGGTCGTTGGTTCGGCCTTGTTTGGCTCGATCTCCGGCAGTGCCGTTTCCAACGTTGTCACCACCGGTGTTGTCACAATTCCTCTGATGCAGCGTGGTGGCTATACCAAACGTGATGCTGGTGCGATTGAAGCTGTGGCATCAACCGGGGGACAGTTAACCCCGCCAATCATGGGGGCTGCGGCCTTTTTGATGGCCGAGTTTCTTGATATTTCCTATTTCACGGTTGCCGCTGCCGCACTGATCCCAGCAGCCCTTTATTACCTGAGCGTCTTTACCCAGGTTGATCTGATCGCTGGCCGAGACAACATCCAACCGGCCGATGCCGAAACCATGACAGTTCGTCAGGTTCTCAAAGAAGGCTGGCACTTTATCATTCCGTTTGCAGTCCTGCTTGCCGGTCTGTTCTGGTGGCGGATGGATCCGGAAGATTCAGCCCTTATGGCCGCTGTTGCCATTGTGGTTGTCGGGTTTGTGCGCGGATATCGCGGATATCGTCTGACCCCAAAAATGCTGGGCCGGACCTTTATCGAGACTGGCACCGGCATGGTCGATCTGATCCTTGTCGTTGCTGCAGCCGGCTTTGTTATCGGCATTCTGAACATTACCGGCCTTGGCTTTGCCCTAACTCTGGTACTGGTCGATGCGGTTGGATCGAACGCCTTTTTGCTGTTGGTCATTTCGGCGGTAATTTGCGTAATCCTTGGCATGGGCATGCCGACATCGGGCGTTTATGTGCTGCTCGCTGCCCTTGTCGCACCATCGCTGGTCGAAGCCGGGATTGAACCCATCGCAGCCCATCTGTTCATCTTGTATTTCGGCATGATGTCAATGATCACCCCACCGGTGGCACTCGCAGCATTTGCAGCAGCAACCATCACAGAGGATGATCCATTGGCAACCGGGCTGGCATCGATGCGCATTGGTTGGGCTGCCTTCATCCTTCCCTTCATCTTTGTCGCAACACCGGCAATCCTGATGCAGGGCGACTGGATCGATATCACCGTCAATTTCGGTCTTGCGATTGTTGGTGTGATCGCTGTTACCGCCGGGATTGTCGGGTACTGGTCGCGTAGTCTTGGCCCTGTCCTTCGCATTGGCTTTACCGCAGTGGGCTTCTTAGCCATGCCACTCGGCTTCTTGCCGGACGCCTTCAATCTGGAACTTCACATCGTCGCAGCCATTGCCGCCATCTTGCTTGCGATCGGACTGCGTGTTCAGGGTGCCCATAAGAACGAACTGAAATCAGGAGGAAACTGAAATGAACAAACTTAGCAAAGCACTATCCATCGGACTATTTGGCCTTTCAATCGGCGCAAGTGCAGCATCAGCACAGGTCGTGACCGTTGCAACTGGCGCACAAGGATCCCTTGCCTACAATTCCGGGCAGGCTGTCGCCAAGGTTGCCAATGATGTCGGCATCACAGCCCGTACGCAGCCGCTGGTTGGCTATCTTCCGTTGATTAATTCCGGCGAAGTTGATTTCGGTTTTTCCAACGGTGTTGAAGCTGAATATGCCTATTCCGGCACAGGAAACTATGACCGCACCAATGGTAATATGCGCCTTGTCGGTACCATGTTCCCGCTGACCACCGGCCTGATGGCGGCATGTGATCTTGGCCTGAAATCGGTTGATGATCTGAAAGACAAGGCAAGCGAACTTCGCATTGCATCCGAATATACATCTTCGACCATCATCCCATATTACATCATGGGTGGCTTGGCCAATGCCGGGCTTAAATACGAAGATTTTCAGATGGTTCCTGTGGCCAACTTTGTTGCCGGGATCGATGCACTGGGCGATGGTTTGGTTGATATCGCCCTTGTCAGTCTGAATGCCGGTGCAGGTCAGCAGGCCAGTGTAAAACTTCAGGACCGTGGCGGCCTTTGCTACATCTCTCTTGATGATTCCGTTATTGGCATGTCCTTATTCAAAGGCTTCCTACCAGCTGGCGACATCGTCAACTTCAAACAGAATGAAAAGATCAATGGCCTGCAAGGTTACGATGTAAACCTGATGCAGATCCCATGGGTACTGATGACCAATGCCGATGTGAGCGATGAGCTTGTTTACAATCTGACCAAAGCCATTGCCGAAGGCCGTGATGCGCTTAAGGCAAGCTTTGGTGCTTTTGCCGGTGCAAAGCCGGAGAAAATGGCACCGAAAAACATTATGCCATATCACCCGGGTGCTTTGAAATATTTTGAAGAAGCCGGCATTCCGGTCGGTAAATAACAGACCAAATAAAGGCAGCACCTGACCATCGCAGTATCGGTGCTGCCGTTTTTACCGCGCACAAGACAACAGGAACGTTTGACATGATGAAGACCATTACTGCGTCGGATGGCCACACACTTAGCTGCTGGTTTGAACCAGCCGTGGGTGACCGCCGCGGCGGGATCGTTATCCTTCAGGAAATCTTTGGTGTTACCGACCAGCTTAAAGGTGTTGCTGCAAAATATGCAACCCTTGGCTACGAAGTCGCAATCCCAGCACTGTTTGACCGTCAGGAACGTGATGCCGTGGTTCCGTTTGATCAGGGTCCCCGTGGTCGTGACATGATGCTGGCATCTGATCTTGAACAAACCACAGCTGACATCGATGCCGCGGTTAAGGCCCTTGCCGCCAATGGTGGCAAAGTCGCTGTGATTGGTTTTTGCTGGGGTGGCGGCTTGGCCCTTCGCGCGGCGCAGGACCTTGATATCTCAGCTGGGGTTGCCTTTTATGGCACACGTCTGCCGCAATATCTTGATCGTCCGCTTAAGGCTGCTTTCCTTGGTCATTTCGGCACCAAAGACGACCATGTCCCCGCCGAAATGCTTGATGAAGCCAAGGCGTATCTTCCGGAAATGGAAATCCACATGTACGAAGCCGGACATGCATTTGCCAACGACGCCCGTCCATCATATGTCGCCGATGCCGCCGATATGGCACACGCGCGCACCAAAGATTTTATGCAGAAACATGTTGGCTGATCACGCGTGGACGTAATTCGAAGCATTACGAAAGCCACCACCATATCGCACGCCCTTAGTTTGGCTTTAGGGGCATGCGATATGCGACTATTTTTCGTATTTTAACGAGGACACCGATGCCCCCATCGCCGGACTATCTTCCCTTTCATCCCAATCCGTCCAAACCAGAATTTACCCTGCCGACGGGCACGTGGGATGCACATTGTCATGTTTTTGGGCCCGAGGTTGAATTCCCCTTTGCGCCGGAACGCAAATACACCCCTGTAGATGCTGGCAAAAACAAACTGTTTGAATTGCACAAACATCTTGGCGTTGAACGTTCGGTTATCGTACAGGCGACCTGCCATGGCGCGGATAACCGTGCGCTTGTTGATGCGCTGAATGCGTCAAATGGTCGCTATCGTGGCATTGCAACAGTCCGCCCGGACGTTACCAAAGAACAACTTGATGAATTGGATGCTGCCGGTGTACGCGGTGTTCGATTTAACTTTGTCAAACGTCTGGTGGATGACACCCCGCGCGAAGATTTCCTTCAGATCGTTGATCTGATCAAGCCTTATGGCTGGCACATCGTTGTCTATTTCGAAGCCGCCGACCTTGAAGGACTTGAACAGTTCCTGATCGATATGCCGGTCACCGTCGTCATTGATCATCTTGGCCGCCCGGATGTGACCAAAGGTATTGATCATCCTGATTTCCTGCAGTTCCGCAAACTGGTCAAAGAAAACGATCATATCTGGGTCAAGGTTACGTGCCCTGAACGCCTTACCGTTGCAGGCCCACCCTATGAAGATGTTGTTGAATTCGGCAAAATCATTGTTGAAGAAATCCCAGATCGGGTCATTTGGGGCACCGACTGGCCTCACCCAAACATGAAAAGCCACGTCCCAGATGATGGCAAACTGGTCGATCATATCCTTCGCGTTGCCCCGACGAAGGAGCAGCAGCAAGCTCTTTTGATCGACAATCCGACCCGACTTTACGATCCTGAAAACTAACGGTCACAAACCTGACCAAACCACACTGCATTGGGCAAAAGCCCAGACATTTTGATCGGCGATGAGAAGACGTTTTGACGATAGATTGGTGTTTGCCCGCCAACCTGTTGCATTCATCGCCGGTCATCCCTGGACTAGCGGTTACAGCACAAACATCAGCCCAACGAATAGCAATAGCGTGCAACACATGTAGTAGGGCCCGTTCCAACGCCAGGCAATTCTTGATGATGGAACATGGACAGCGTGCCCCATGAACAATGTTGTCCCCGATAGCGGCGAGATCGCTGTTCCAATTCCCCAAAGCGCCATCAAGATAACCGCTAGAAAGTCGGGCGAAATGTTGAGTGTTTCGGGCGATGACAGGGCGGCAAACACAGTCAGTGACACAATCGGGTGAATCCCCAGTGCCGAAACGATCAAATACCCAATGATCAAAACAACTCCAGCCAGAAACGTTGATTGCGGAAGATAACTTCCGACATCTGGAAAGACATCTGTGTCTGCAATCAGAATAGACATCGCGGCACCGAAAACATTGGCGCAAACAAACAAAAAGGTTTCACTGCGCATATGTGGATAACGACAAATAATCCCATTGGCATCCGACAGAAGTCCAGTTAACACATTCCCCATGCCTGATCGCGTATTGGTCAGACACATCCATACCAATGAAAATGACGGTGCGGCAACTGCAACTGCAACAGGTAGACGCAACCCAACATAATCAACCAAGATGATTGCGACGCAAAACAGGCTACCGGCCGCTGTCACCACACCTATTACCGCGCGCTTAACGGAAAGTTCTGTTTTCACGCTTCCGACCGGTCTGCTGGTCACGCCGGATCGGACAAATGTACGATCAAACAACCATGCGACAATCAAGATGATTCCGGCAAACGCCATCCCGATCAGCATGATATCGGCCCAGACGACCATTGGCAGGACATCAAGAACAACTGCTGTTCCCACAAAAAATGGCGACCAGCATGTTGCTGCTGTAAAGCCCCACATGATCGAGCAGGCCAGTCTTTTTTTGGATTGATCATCATTTTGATCATCAAGGATCGGTACCAATAACGCCATCCCGGCGAGATTGAAGCTTGATGCCAATACATGCGCACTTGCCGAAAGGGCTGCAAACCGTCGGCCAGGCCCTAGGCCGAGAACATGATCCCGAAGAGCCAGAATTGACGGGCTTTGACGTGCAGCCGTTTGTAACCAGCCGACAGATGCAAAGATGAGCAAGAACGGCAAGGTCCGCTCCAACCCATTAAATAGAACCGAAAATAGTGCTTTTTCCTGCCAGGCTATGACAAAACCCAAAAGAACAAGAATGGTTCCCGCAACTTTTTGTGGTGTTGAAACAAGCGGTATCTGCAACAACAAGAACATCGCGAGTAGCCAAACAGCTGGCACACGCAGAACCGGAAGCGAACCCAGCTCCGCCACAACACTCAGCATCGCAATCAGGAAGAACAATGTACCTGACAGGTTATTGAAGAAGGTCGCTTTCATACCTGTCAGATGCCTGTTATCCAAAACGTCCTGACCTTGTCAGGACAAAAATTCAACATGCTGGCCCTTTCATTCAGCGTCACTTAACCCACGACATCGGCTGGATTACCAGAACCTGCTTGCAGATCGGCCAAACGGCGACGACGCAACCAGTCATAGACGACGTATGCCAGATACAGGACCATTGGTACCAACTTGTATTCCAATGGCATAGGCCATAGCAACACCGCCCCAAAACTTGCCACAACCAAACGTGCGATCCAGCCAATTCGGGTTTCAACCACCCCAGACATCGCCGCAGTAAGCGCGTGAATACCCACCAATGCTGGGCCAAAGACGATGAACATCTCGTTCCAATCCCCTCCAAGCAACGGCGTATAGGCAAACAAAAGTGGAATGATATAAAGCCCCTTACACATTCGAAACGCCGCAAATCCTGTCCGCATGGGTGGACTTTTGGCAATGGCTGCGGCAACGAAAGCCGGCAAACAGACCGGCGGGGTGACGTTACTATCTTGGGATACCCAAAACAGGATCATGTGTGCTGACAACAGGGACGCCATCAGAATTTCTTCATCAAGCATCATTGGACGCAAGGCCGCACGCATTTCAATCGGCAAAGCCGAAATCATGTCATAGGCCTGATCGGTGGTTAGGCCAGCGGCAATTTTCGCCCCGATTTCCGGATCAACAAGCTGGAACAGCATGGTGACTTCGACCGGGACATTTCCCGCTACCAGAATATCGACAACATTATTGGTCGTGATCAGATCGGCCAAAGACGGTGCGGAAATTGTTGCCAGCACAATGTAGGCCGCCGTGACTGGCAACCCCATGCCCAGAACAAGCGACACCAACGTAATCAGACCTAGCATGATGATCAGATTACCCCCCGCCCATTCAATGATCATCAACGAGAAAGTCGGACCAAAACCGGTCGTACCCAGAACACCGATCAAAAGTCCTATAGAGCATAACAGGATTGAAGTTGGCACTGCGTTGCGTGCCCCCTGAATGATCGCTTCATAGATATCTTTGACACCCATCCGGTGCTTACGGCTAAGCCATGAGCAAACAACGGTCGCCACGATCGAAGCAGCCGCAGCGTATGTCGCGCTAAAACCGTAAACCAGCAATGCCACCAGAAGAACAATGGGCAAAAGCGTGACACCGCCTTCGCGCAATACCTGTGACAGCGACCGCGCACCGTCATCTTCAAATTCAGTCAGATTCAAGCGGATGGCTTCCATCCGGACATAAAACATCACCGAGGCGAAGTAGAGGATCGCGGGAAGCAACGCCATGGCCGCAATCGTCAAATAGGAAATCTGGGTGTAGCTGGCCATGATAAAGGCCCCTGCTCCCATGATAGGTGGCAACAACGCACCACCGGTCGAAGCCGCTGTTTCAACACCGGCTGCAAAGGTTGGCTTGTAACCCGATTTTTTCATCAAAGGGATCGTCACAACACCGGTCGTAACAATATTGGCAACTGCAGCACCCGAGATCGATCCCATCAGGGCAGATCCCATAACCGCAACCATGCCAGATCCGCCGATAGCCCGGCGGGCCATCGCCCGCGACAGGTCAATGATGAATTCAGCCGCCCCGGATTTGACCAGAAAACTACCGAACATCACGAACATGAAAACATAGGTCATCGAAATCTGGGCGATATCGCCAAACAGACCAAGATCGACAAAATAAGACCGTGCAAGAAGTTCTTCAAACGAGATGCCCGGGAACCTGAAAATGCCGTCAATATGCTCGCCCCAAAAGGCCGCATAGCTTAGCGCAATTAAAATCAGGATCGGGATGAATATCCCCATGGTCCGGCGCAATAGTTCAAGCGCAACGGCAACGGATGTAAAGGCCACCCACCAGTCCATATCCGTCATTTTGCCGCCACGGTCCCAATAGGCAACGTCGTTAAACAGGAAATACAAACCGCAAAACAGAGCGACGAACCCAATCATAACATCAAACAATATCCAAGGTGTTTGATCGGCATTCTTTTCGCGCAAGGGATAAACCAAAGCACACAGAAACCCGAATGTTCCGAAGTGAATGGCGGCGAAACGCAGTTCGGAAATCAGGCCGAACGAATTGAAATAAATATGAACAACTGACGTACTCAGTGCCGTGATCGCAAACAGCAACACGACAAGACGGTGGGAAGAGCGGCGTTCACGCCACTCTTCCTTTGCCAGATAGTTATCTGCACTTTGTTTTGGCATATCCTTAAGTCACTTCCGGTCTTGATTATTCGGCAATAAGTTTGGCCGGAATTTCTATTCCTACTTCGCGGTAGTATTTAACCGCACCGGGGTGAAGCGGCACGGTAATGCCCTTAAGTGCTGTCTCAATGTTCATGTCCTTAAGCGAACCATGAACACTTTTAAGAAACGGAAGATTTTCATACATGACCTTGGTGATCTCGTAGATCACGTCATCTGGCACATGCGCACCCGCCACCAATAGGTTCGGCTGTGCAACTGTTTCAATCGGATCAGGCTGCCCTGGATAGGTATTGGCTGGAATAGTGTAAGGCCCCCAAACGGTGCCATCGGTTACTTTCGCCCGCATTTCGGGCGTAAAGCTCAGCATCGTGACCTCGCCTTCCATCGAAGCCATCGCAAGCGTCGCACTGGAATTTGGGACGCCTGATGTCAGGTTAATCCCATCAAGATTGCCATTGATCAGGGCTTCTGCACGCTGCCGGAAACCCATATAGCTTTGATCAACGAACTGTTCGGGGTCTTCAACGCCGATTTTACGCATGAACATCTGGAACGACAAAAGCCCGCCCGAGTTACGCGCTCCCAAGACGACCTTTTTGCCTTTGTATGCCAAAAGATCATCCATGGTTCCGGTTGGTGCCAGCTCCTTGAGAGCAATGAACTGCTTGGTGTTAAACATTAATGCAGTAACCGCACGCAGGCTTTTCTTGGGTGTACCTTCAAAATCACCGGTTCCGTAATACCCAAAATCAGTCATCAACGATTGGATCACGCCAAGGTCAGCACGTTCGTCAGACAAGATATTGACGTTGTCATAGGATCCCTGAGACGTAATTGCCGACAGATTGATCGAATTTTCCGGACGCGTGCCAAGCTTAAGCTTAACCAAGGTCGCAATGCCAACCCCGACCGGATAGAACGAGCCACCGGTTCCAGCTGTTGATAAAAGATAATCACGGGTTTCAGCCTGTGCCGATGCGGCCCCCATGACCGAGACACCAAGTATCAAGGCAAGAAGCTTTCTTTTCAATTTCATTGGATTTGTCCTCCCTCAGAACGATGTGATAATCAGGCGTTGATTGATCCGCCTGCTGCGGACTCCCACGTGGGCAGGGCCCGTTCTTCGTATGGTCGGTCGTACTCCGCACAGTTTTCTGCTGTCACGATTGAAACCGGTAGACTGATCTCGACTGGCACCTGTTCATTGCGTACGATCCGAATAGCAGCCTGGGCCGAAGCACAGGCTATCTTCATCGCGTCAAAGGCAGCCGTTGCAAGCAACGTCCCCTTCTTTAACGCGGCAATTGCATCTGGCATGGCATTCACGCTGACAACAGGGACTTTATGCCCGGCTTCTTCAAGCGCCTGAATCACGCCCAACGCCATGAAGTCATTGGCAACCAAAACCCCGTCAAATTCCGGCTGCGCCGCAAGAATTTTGACCATTTCTGCGTATGCATCTGCACGCTGATAATTCCCAATCCCACGCGTAACGATTGACGCACTTGGATTGGCCGCAATCGCATCTTCAAACCCGTTTGTACGTGGCGCACTGGTTTCAGAATTGGGGTTACCTTCCATAATGATCAGCCGCCCCCGCCCGCCAAGATGGGCGAGCAAGAAGTTGGTGATTTCATAGGCCAACGCATAATTGTCCGACGTCACAAAGCATTTTGGCGCCATCGCCTTTGAGCGACTGACAAATGAAACGACTGGAATGCCGGCTTCCTGAAGTTTGATGATTTGTGGATCGAGATGGCTGGGGTGAGCCGGTGCAAGCAAAACCACATCTGGCTTCTGCAACAGGGCCTGTTCGACCAAGGCAGCCTGTTCGACCGGATCATCAGGCGATTGTGGAAAAACGCTGGTAATCGCACAACCAGCTTCTTCTACGACCCGACGCACGCCAATACGCGCACCTTCATATGCCGGGTTAGTTCCGTTCTTCGTGACACAATAAATGTGCAGCGATTTTTCCTTGGACACCGTCATTTTCCCCTGATCAATTTTCGGGTGAATTCTGATCACCCTTTTTTGGATCAGTGCACGCTACAGGACCAAGAACAACACAGGGAAACATGAAATAATGATAGAGATATAATCACAACTTATATAACGACATAACTATTTGTTATATAATGATTATATTGAAATTCGTCTCAGAAAATAATTACAAAAATGCATCAATCTTTCTGAGTTCCATCATAAAACTGCAGAATGAGGACGATTTTTTAATTAAGCATGGCTGCAGAATAACAAAACAAGTATTCCATCTGTAGATGATTCTCGCCATTTTTCCCACACTCTTACGCTGATTTTGATGAGATATATGGGGTAAAATCGGCATATATCTGGTATTTATCACCAACCATCACACAGAAGACGCGATAACATCTCAGTAAAGACCGACGACATATTCCCGCGCTTGGTACGTGATAAGTTTTCAGAATACTATGACGAATTTGGTCATAAAAAAACGGGCAGCCTGTGGGGAAGAGGGCCGCCCGCTTTCATCATAGTTTTGTCCCCGAAATCAGGGACAAGAACTCAGACCAGACCGCCATTTGGCTGCACAATCTGGCCCGCAATCCACGATGATTTTTCCGATGCAAGGAAGGCAACAACTTCCCCAATTTCCTTTGGATCACCAACCCGGTTAAACGGGCTCATGCCAGCTGAACGTTGAACCGCAGCTTCGTCCTTGCCCGACCGGAACAAGTCGGTATCAACCGGCCCTGGAGCCACACCATTTACCCGTATACCGCGCCCTGCCAGTTCCTTTTGCATGGAACGCAGCAGGCATTCAACCGCTGCCTTGGTTGCACTGTATGGGCCAAGACCCGGTGCAGCGAACCGAACAAGCGACGTCGTCAATCCAATGATCGTACCACCATCGGCAACATTGGCAGCGGCACCTTTCAGGATGTTATAGGCCCCGACAATATTGACTTCGACCAGATCACGGAACTTTTCGTCATCAAACTGACCTAGCGGCCCCGGTGGGACATTGATCCCCGCATTGGCAACAACACAGCTTGGTGCACCACCAAAGTCAGATGATACTTTCCCAAACACATTCGCCACCGATTTCGGATCACGAATGTCAACCTGATAGGCTTTAACCGTTGCGCCTGCCGGGGCGGGCATCGGGTCTGGCTTGCTGCTGACATAGGTCAGTGCGACGTCATATCCGTCACGTGCCAATGCTTCGACAATTGCGGCACCAATGCCACGCGACCCGCCAAATACAAGTGCTGTTTTCTTCGTCATGGTAAGCTTCCGTTTCCAATGAAATTCTAAGTGATCAAAGAGCCGATCACGCCGTAATTGAGACAACCCGTTCTTCGGTCAGTTCATGGATGGCGTAATGCGGTCCTTCGCGGCCAAAGCCACTGTCTTTCGAGCCGCCATAAGGCATCAGATCAACACGCGAGCTTGATGTTTCATTGACATGTACACCACCCACTTCAAGGCGGCGCACGGCGGCAAAGGCATCCGACATTCTGTTGGTGAAAATGCCACTGGCTAGCCCATACGGCGTTGAATTCACCCGATCAAATGCTTCATCCATGGCATCAAACGGAATGATAGAGACAACCGGACCAAAGACTTCCTGACATCCGACCCGCATGTCTGCTGATACATCCACCAGTAATGTTGGCGGAACAACCGCACCTTCGCGCGGACCGCCGACCAATTGGCGGGCACCTTTGGCGACCGCTTCCTTGATCCATTCTTCAACCCGAATGGCGGCATCAATTGTGATCAGCGGCCCGGTCACCGTGGTTTCGTTACCCGGATCGCCAAACGGAACTGCTTTGACAAGGTCGGTCATCTTCGCAACGACGTTGTCATAAACAGACCTCTGCACCAGCAGCATCTGAACCGATGTGCAAACCTGTCCCGCTTTTCTGAAACCAGCCGAAACGACCTTGGGTAAAGCCATATCAAGATCAGCATCGTCATTAATAATGGTAAAGGCGATCGATCCCAGTTCCATCTGAGTTCGACGCAAATCCGCCTTTGACTGAATGGCTCGTCCCACTTCAGTACTGCCGGTAAAGGCGATGAAGCGAACACGTTGGTCTTCCATTGCCTTGCCAACCACGCGCGCCCCGCCATGCAGAACAGACAAAAGCCCCTTAGGCAAACCGGCCTGCAACAGTATTTCTGCCATTTTGCAGGTTGTAATCGGGGTGTTGCTGGATGGTTTAACAATAACGGCATTGCCCGCCGCCAAGGCCGGTGCGACCTTATGCATGACGGTATTGAGCGGCGAGTTAAACGGGGTTACCGCCAAAACCACGCCCAATGGCACACGAAGCGTGAACGCCATACGATGTGATTGCCCCGGTGCGCCTGCGATGGGGACAACATCCCCGCTAAGACGGCGCGCTTCTTCGGCGGATAAACGCAGCGTTTGGAGACACCTAGAAATTTCGCCATTGGCATCTGATCGGGTGAAGCCTGCTTCGGCCTGAATGGTTTTAGCAAGGTCTTCGCGGTTTTCGTCGATCAACACGGCCGCACGTTCAAGGATCGATCCCCTTTCGTAATTGTCCGGTGCGCCACGCTTAAAGGCAGCATGCGCGGCATCTATCATTACCGCGATCTGGTCATCAGATGCAGAGGCCGCAACAGCAATTGGTTCTTGGGAATATTTATCCAGAACGGTCACCGTTTCAGCCGCACCTTCAACCCATTCACCATTGATCAACAAGTGGCACGTTTCCGATGAGCTGGTCGCAGCACTATTGGCATTTATTGTGCTCAATTTCTTTTCCTTCCTCATCATTACAACCACAGAACTTCTTTGCGGTAATCGAGATCATTCAGCAGCTTTTCAGCCGTGCATTCATGGAATACTGCCCCGTTTTCAAGCGCAAAAACCCGATCTGCCAAGGCAAGCACAAGATCAAGGTTATGCTCGACAATCAGGATCGGCAGATGTTCACGCAGCTTGTCGAGCACAAGGAAAAGTTCCTCAACCACTGTCGGGGCCAATCCTTCGAACGGCTCATCCAGCAAAAGCAACCGCACATTGCCCGAAAGAGCCCGCGCAATAGCCAGCATCTGCTGTTCACCACCAGAAAGGTAATCAGCATGGCTGGTCCGGCGTTCTTTTAAGCGCGGGAAAATTTCGTAGATTTTCTCTAGCGTCCAGACCGTGCCGTTTTCGCCATCGGTCTCGCGGGCAAGCCTGCCCAGTGCCAGATTTTCCTCAACCGTCATCCCGGCAAAAAGACCCCGCCCCTGCGGGACATATCCAACGCCCATGCGGGCGACCAAATGGGGCTCAACGCCGACAAGTTCCTGACCTTCAAAGTCAATCGAACCAGATTTTGCCGGCACCAGACCGCTGATGGTTTTTAGGAATGTTGATTTGCCCGCGCCATTGCGGCCCAGAAGGGCAACAATTTCACTATGCCCAATCTCAAGGCAGGCATCGTTAAGGATGTGACTTTTGCCATAGAAGGTATTGATGTCCGTGACTTTCAACACCGTTCCTGGTCGCGCTGCAAACGACGTTTTCATTGCCGCAATTGCTGCTGCACCAGACCCGGTATAAATCTCCTGAACATGTTCATTGGCACGGATATCAGCAGGCTTTGCCGTGACAAGGCGTTGGCCATCATTCATCACCGTGACTTCATCGGCAAAACCAAGAATACGGTCAATGTCATGTTCAACAATCAGAATCGGAATATTTTCCGCCATGGTCTGGATCAGACGACCAACACGTTCCCGCTCGGCTGCGGACAAACCTGCAAGCGGCTCATCCAAAAGCAAGATCTGCGGACGACTTGCCAAAGCAATGCCAAGATCAACCAGCCGCTGCCCGCCATAGGACAAGTCCCCTGCCCGGATATCTTCGATCCCTTCAAGGCCAAGGAATTTGAGAAGCTCTGCCGTTTCGGCATTGATATCGTCAAATTCATCGATATTGCGCCAGAAGTTAAACCGTGCGCTATGCTTTGCCTGTGCTGACAAGCGCAGGTTTTCTTCAATCGTCAGACCTTCGAACAGATTGGTGATCTGGAAAGACCGCGCCAAACCGGAATGACAAATTGCGGACGGGTCTTTGCCCTGAATTTCCTGTCCCAGCAAGGTAACCTTACCTGCGGTCTGGGCATGTTGCCCCGACACCAGATTAAACAGGGTCGTCTTCCCCGCACCATTTGGTCCGATAAGTGCGTGAATTTCGCGGGGGCGCACTTTCAGACTGACGTTCTGAACAGCCTTGATCCCACCGAAGTTTTTCGAAATACCCTCAACATCTAGAACAATGTCACTTGCCGGTTTGGGACGCAGATATTGCGGAAGGGTCAATCCTTCGTAAATTTTGCGCCGGCTCATCGCAGCTGTTTCTTCCGGTAGCGGCCGCCAATAACGCAGAAGTTTCTCACCCAAGCCGACAAGGCCGCCGGGCAGATACATAATGAATGCAACAAAGGTCAAGCCGAACCAGAACAGCCAGTCCGAACTCCACGCTGAAAACAGTTCGCGGAACAGAACATAGAAGACAACGCCAACGGCCGGACCAAGAATATTGGCATGCATGCCGCCAATTACGACCATCGCCAACAATTCCCCCGACATTTCGATCGAGGTAGATTCAGCCGTCACAATGTAATGCTGGAACCCGGACAACCCGCCCGCCAAGGCCGTTACGACCGATGACAGAACAAACACAGCAAGCTTGTAACGCTGGACGTCATAACCTTGGAAAGATGCCCGTTGTTGATTTTCACGAATGGCAACCAACACATGGCCAAACGGCGATTGCACGACGCGCAGCAAAAAGCAAAGCGTTGTAAACCCGATCACGGCGACGAAGATATAATAGTTTAGATTGTCATCAAGATTGACCGGCCCAACCATACCACGCTGCAGGCCACCTAACCCGTCCTCGCCACCGGTCACTTCGGTCCAGCGGAACGCGATAGAGAAAGTCAAAGCCGACAAGGCCAAGGTCATCAGGGCGAAATAGACCCCGCGACGACGCAACATCAATGCGCCAATAACGGCTGACAAGACCCCGACGAAAACCATCCCGAACAACAATGGCAGAATGATCTGATCGTTAAACCAATAGCGTTGTGCCAATGCCGCAGCATAGGCACCAATCCCGAACCAGGCGGCATGCCCAAATGAGACAAGCCCAGTATAGCCCATCATCATATTCAGGCCGAGGGCGGCAATGGCAAGTGCAACAACCATGGTCGCCGCACTGAGCGTCAACCCGATCATTGGCAAAACAATCGGAAGAATGACTAGGGCAGCAAACCCGATCAGCAATGTACGTGATTTCAACATCATTTTTATCATTACCGCTCAAATTTCTGGATCGCCTCGCCGAGCAACCCACGCGGGCGCAGCAGCAGAACAAGCAGCATCAGCACATACATCGATGCCTCGGACGCAGCAGGGATGAAATGCACGGTGACCCCGCGCAAAACCCCAACCAGCAAGGCTGCAACAATGACACCCCAGAAGCTGCCGAGACCGCCGATGACCACCACGACAAATGCGATTGTGATGATTTCCGCCCCCATGGCCGGATGGACCATCGTGATCGGTGCGAACAAAGCGCCCCCAAGGGCGGCAAGCCCGACACCAAGCATGACAACAGCCGTCATATAGGGCTGCAGGCGAATGCCCAATGCGGCCACCATATCGGGTTGTTCAATCCCCGCGCGGACCACACGACCAAATGATGTGCAGTGCATCAGGAACCAAAGCCCCGTCAGGATCAAGGCCACGACCAACAACATCAAAAGGCGATATTTCGAAAACAGGAAGTCACCCAGAATGACCGAACCCTTGACCCATTGCGGCAGAACAGCCGACAGCGGGGCAGCCCCCCAGATCATGCGGATTGCCTGTTCGGCAACCATCGCCAGACCAAACGTGATCAAAAGGCTTAAGATCGGATCTTCACGGTAAAAGCGGCGCAGAATGAAACGTTCAAACGCAATCCCCAAAATGGCGACCACGATTGGCGACATAACAACAGCCGGTCCAAACCCAACAAGATTGACCAGCGTCACCGAAAAATACGCTCCAAGCGCGTAAAAGGCGCCATGCGACAGGTTCACGATGCCACCAACACTGAAAATCAGTGAAAGCCCAAGCGCGATAAGCAAGTAGTAACCGCCTTGAACCAAGCCATTTACGACCTGCTCAAGTAAGAAAACATATTCCATAGGTTTTCCGTGGTTGAAGGCTGCCTGCGACCGCAGGCGCATTGCGGGAATTGGTCGATCCCATTTCCCCATGGGATCGACCGTATCTAAATCAGGCTTTGCAGGTTGCCGTGTCCGTCGACGGATAAATCGCCTCAAGCGGCTGATTTGGCCCCGGAACAGCAGCTCCAAGCTGCATCATGTCATGCACATCGCTGTATGAGCCTTCCGGCTTGACTGCGAACGGATATGCTTCCTGGATAAGCTGATGGTCAGCCGCACGGAAATAAGCCGGGCGATCTTTGAGGATGTCGAATTTCGCACCCGATTCAAAGTAACTGACCAAATCAGCCGTGTTCGCGCCGCCCGTTTCGGTCATGGCCTGTGCCGCAATCTTAAGCGCGATATATTCAATCCAAGCATGGTTTTCCGGCGTCTTGCCATACTTGGTCTGGAAGGCTTTGACGAACCTCTGCGAGCCGGAAGTCTGCAGCGTATCGTACCAAACCGTCGGCCAGGTTCCGGCAAGGTTGCCAACACCGGCGGCCCACGCATCAGCAGTATTCAGGTTAAAGCCAACCGTTGGGTATGGCAGACCGAACTCGGCATATTGTTTAACGAAGTTCGTCACCTGATTGCCAGCAAGGTTAAGGCACACAACATCCGGGTTTGCCTGACGGATTTTCAGGATAAAGGCACTAAAATCGGTCACATCGGTTGCAACCAGTTCATCCCCGATCAATTCACCGCCATTGGCGTCAAAGAAGCTTTTTGCCGCAACCAGAAGATCATGCCCAAACACGTAGTCAGATGTGATGGTGAAAAACTTTTTACCATCAACCATACCGTCACGCTTTAGCGCACTGCCAACCGCATTGACCATCACGGTGTTCGGAATGTCGGTACAGAACATATACGGGCTACAGCGATCGCCACGCAGAACGTCCGAACGCGGACCAAGCGCCATGAACAGGCGTTTGTTACGTGTCGCAACTTCTGAAATGGCCAATGCCGAGGCAGAGCTGATTTCCCCCATCAGGAAGTCGACATTGTCACGTTCGAGTAAACGCTGTGCTTTGGTCGCGGCGGTTTCCGGATTGATGGAATCCTCAGAGCTGACCTCAAGCATGCGGCCATTAATGCCGCCAGCAGCATTCACTTCTTCGGCTGCCATCTGGATGCCTTCAACAGCCCATTGGCCAAGCGTTCCCAGAAAGCCGGTCATTGGTGTCAGGTGTCCAATACGGATCGGACCTTCCTGCGCGCGTAGGATTGCAGGCATACCGATTGCAGAAACGGCTGCAAGACCGACACCCATCTTCAAAGCGGAACGGCGCGATACCGTTCCCATACCCGATTTCGTCTTCGCGTCATCAGTATTCATGGTTTCCTCCCTAAAGCGGGCATCATCTTGTTTGTCGTCAATACGCATCCTGCGATTGACAAATCTTTCGCCCATGTAAATTCTTAGTCCTTGAGAGGATCCGGGAAAAATACCGATTAGTGAACCCTGTATAAGCTAGCCTTATACCCACCCGCCCGGTCATGGATTCAGATGGATATTCGTCAGCTCCGATATTTCGTGAAGATCGTAGAAACAGGAAGTTTATCAAAGGCTTCTAAGCAATTGTTTGTTGCACAACCTGCACTTAGCCAACAGATTTCCAAGCTGGAAGAATATGTCGGAAGACCGCTTCTGATCCGCTCATCCAAGGGCGTAAAACCCAATCAGAACGGTCAAGCGCTGTATCATCATGCCCGATTGGTGCTCCGCCAATTTGATCAGGCGATCTCAATTGCCAAGGCAGAAAACGAAACCGTACAGGGAATGGTGTCCATCGGGCTACCTGCCACCACGGTTGCCGCCCTTGGTCTTGATCTGATCAAACGGCTGCGCGAACGCTATCCTGGCATTCTGATCAATGTGGTCGAAGCCATGAGCGGCCATATCGATCAATTGATCCATCAAAACCAGCTTGATCTGGCTGTTCTGTTTAACGATGAACATGATGATGAACTGGTGATCGAACCGTTGATGGTCGAAGAACTGTTTCTATTTTTATCTGAAGACAGCAAACTGTTACCGCCAGATCAAACTACGGTCACCGTTGCCGAAGTCGCCGCCTTGCCGCTTATTGTTCCAACCAGCAGCCACGGTCTGCGTCGCCGGATTGAAACCGAGTTTTCAAAATACGGGCTTGGAATGAATGTGGTTGCCGAAATTGATTCACTCGCCCTTCTGATGAACTGCGTGCATCAAGATATCGCAGCAACCATCAAACCACGTGGTGCGATCATGCAGGAAGCTGACGGCGGGCGAAAATGGCGCTGTCTTGCCTTTTCCGACGCTCATCTACGCCGAAGCAATTTCCTGTATTCGCTGCCACCTGAATCGATGACGCCTGCAACCAACATTGTCGCAGCCGAGCTAAAAGGTGCCGTTCAGGATTTGATCGACAACCCGGCTATCAAAGGATTTGAGCAATTCCCAACTCAGGGAAATCCCACCTCGATTAACAACGGCAAGACCAAGCTTACCGCCATTTAATCGATTTCAGGATCGCTCAAAGCTGAAAAATCAGGAAGAAGCACCAAGTGCTTTGGACAAGGCCAAAGCCGCTTCTTTCAATTCCTCGGTGCGCTTGATGACAACCTCGTCATTCATACGCCAAACCGGCCCCGACACACCCATTGCCGCAACGCAACGCCCGGCAAAATCATACACCGGCACCGCAATACAGCGTACATCCGGGTCCAACTCGCAGCGATCATGCGCGACATCGATTTTGCTTATATCAGTCAATTCACGGCGCAGTTTTGCTTTGGTCGTGATGGTATTTTCGGTGAAAGCCCGCAAATCCATATCCGCCAAAAGAAATTCGAGTTCCGCATCATCGCATTTACTCAGCAACAGCTTGCCGATTGCCGTCGCATGCGCGGGCCGGACCGCCCCGGTACGTTCGGACATTTGCAACATGCCCTTGGCCGCCATCCGGGCCACAAGAACGATTTCGGCGTTTGAACGCACGGCAAGATGGGTCGCTTCGCCGGTCGTATCGCTTAGTGCCGAAAGGACGGGTGTGCCTTCAAGCAGCAAGGCATTTTCGTTCATCGCGCCGGCAGCAAGCATAAAAATCTTGCTGCCGACGAGATAGCGTTTGCTATCGTCTTTTTTGGTCAGGAACCCAATATTTTCAAGGGTGCGGATCAGGTGAAAGGCCGTGCTGTTATGTAAGCCCGACCGTTCACTCAATTCCGTCAAAGGAATGCCGTTTGGCCCGGCAGACGCCACCAGATCAAGCAGCATCGAGGCACGTTCAAGTGACTGGATGCCGCCCTTTTCCGCAGGCTTATCGTCGGTTTTCTTTTTGGTTTTGGTTGCCAACGCCATTCCGGATCCACCTTGATGGGTTATTCGTCTGTAACAGGTGTTGTTACCACGATGAATGTCAAATCGCCTAGACCACTATTGACGATGGAATGCCAGGTTCCCGGCGCAATGAAAATCACGTCATTCTTGCGAACAACACGCTTTTCATCATCAATCTCCATCAGGCCTTCGCCGTCAAGAACGTGATAAACCTGTTCCTGAACCTTATGAACATGGCGTTCGACAAAGCCCATTGGCTGATAGGTTGAGATCCGATAATCAAGTTGTTGCGACCCGGTGGTTGCTGGCGCCACCAATGCCTTGGACAGCGCCGACCCGAAATGGCCCGGGAACTGTTGCCAAGGTTCTTCGGCGATATTGCGAATGCAGGTTTTGCGTTCTTTGGTCATGATATCCTCCCGATATAATTTTACGTTATGGCTTCCACGGCGTTCCGAAAACCGGTTCTTTTGGCGCCAGCGGCGGCAGTTCCCAAGACCCCGTTGCTGGCGGACGAATGTCGGCATCAACATGAACATCAATCAGGGCAGGCTTATTCAGCTTAACAGCCTCTTCAAGGGTAGAGGCAAAGTCCTGTGAACGCGTCACGGTAAAGCCGGCAACACCCGATGCCCGCGCCCATGCGGCAAAATCAGGGTTATAGGGCTTCTGATTTTCGCCCTGATAGAACGCTGTGCCATATTCACGGCCATCGAAGTATGCGTATTGCAGGTCGCGGATCGCCCCCCAGGCAAAGTTGTTCCAGACAACCCAAACCACCGGAATATTGTATTCCACGGCAGTACAAAGAACATGCGGCACCATGGTAAATCCACCATCCCCACAAACCGAAACGCAGACTTTATCGGGTGCGGCCAGTTTCGCCCCCATGATCGCACTTGGGCCAAAGCCCATCCCGGAATAGCCCCAAGTATTGAGCATGGTTTGCGGTTTGCGCGCTTCCCAAAACTGCATGAACCAATTGTGGTGGATGCCGCTATCAAGCGAAATGATCGCATCGTCTGGAAGGACTTTCCGACAATCTTCCACAATGCGTTCCGGACGGATCGGGGATGAATGGGTGGCAAAGCCGGGTGCAACAAACGCATCCCATTCCTTTTTCCATCCGGCAATGTCGGCATGCCAGCCCGTCAAACGCGGATCACTGCCAACATCGCGACGATCAAGTTCAGCAAGAACTTGTGTCAGGAAGGCACGCGCATCCGCCAAGATTGCCATATCAGGCAAATAGTTTCGGCCAATTTCAGCGTGATCCACATCAACATGGATCAGTTTGGTTTTCGGGAAATTCCATGAATATCCTTCCCGCCAGGATGACGCCGAACGATCATCGAACCGCACACCAATTGCCAAAACCACATCAGAATGGCGGCCTGCCTGATTGGCCTGATAAGCGCCGTTACGGCCGATAAAGCCCAACGACAACGGATCGGACATATTCATGCAGCCCATGCCGTTTGGCGAACTGATCACGGGAATGTTCAGGTGTTTTGCCAAGGCGGTCAGTTCTTTGGACGCCTCGGACAAAGTCACACCATGACCGATGAAAATCACCGGACATTTTGCCGCCAACAGGCTGTCGACAATGGTTGTAACATCTTCGTTGCTTGCACCACTGCGGCGTTTGCCGAAGCTTGAACCGGCGACTTCTTCGGTAACGTCAGCTTCTTCCTGAAACAGGTTATAGGGAATATCAAGATTAACCGGCCCCGGACGCCCCGTTGTCATCGTCATCGCAGCTTGGCGCATGGCAAGTGGCAACATCTCAACCCGGCTCGGCTGGAAGCTGCGTTTTACAACCGGCTTGATGACATTATTGAAATCGGCCTGATGATGCAGGTTGAGTTCCTGAAACGGGCCACGGTTAAATTGCGAGGTTGGGACATTCGCCGTGATCGAATAGATCGCAGAACTATCGGTCTGGGCGACCGCAAGTGCCATGATCTGGTTGGCCGATCCCGGTCCGGTCGAGGTCAGCGTTGCCGCCGGTTTATGGGATACCCGGAAATAACCATCGGCCATGTGGACCGCTGTTTGTTCGTGGCGCGGCGACACCAGTCGAACCTCGTCACGCACATCATACAGACAATCAAGCAAACCGATATTGCCATGTCCACAAATGCCAAAGACATGATCAATGCCTTCTTTGACCAATGATTCAGCGATGATATCGCCACCCTTTTTCGTCACCATTGTATTTAAGCCTTCTGAGTTTTGATTTTTTTGATCTTTGAGTATCGAACTAACTTGTCGTCAAACTTCTCTGCCCGCAGCATGCTGTCCGGCGATCCAGCCAAATGTCATGGCTGGTCCCAATTGCGCCCCCGCCCCCGGGTATTCCCCGCCAAAGGGCGACTGCATGTCATTGCCACAAACATAAAGTCCCTCAATCGGGCGGCTTTGTTGATCAAGGACGCGCGCATGGATATCCGCCCGCAACCCGCGGCTGGTGCCAAGAGGAGTGGGATAGAGTTTGACCGCGTAAAACGGGCCATTCTCAATCGGACCCAAACATGGATTTGGTCGATGATTCGCATCGCCATTTCCCCGGTCATAAATGGTTTCCCCACGATGGAAATCGTCATCCCGACCCTGTCTGGCAAAGCCGTTAAACCGACGGACCGTTTCATCAAGACGGGTTGATGGAATGCCAAGTTTCTCGGCAAGGGCAAGAATGGTCGGTGCTTTGATCAGATAGCCAGAACGGACATATTTCCCCAGAAATGGCGTGCGTGGTCGCACAAGGCCCAGCCCATATTTTGCAATGAATGCCCGGGTGCAAATCATCCATGCCGGAATGGCGACGTCGCTGTTATTGGCGCGATACATCCCGCGGACAAATTCGTGATAGGACACCGCTTCATTCACAAATCGCTGACCCGACTGATTAACAATCAGACTTCCCGGCTTGGCACGATCAAGTACGATATGCGGATAGACCGCCGTTGAACCATCGGATCGTTTCATGACCGAACTTGGAAACCAAAGGGCATTATCAACACCCGAACGTCCAAGGACACCACCGACATCCAGACCAAGCTCAATCGACTTTCCGACACAGCCCGGTGCCGCCGGGCTAAATTCCGCAACTGGCTGGGGCAGTTCACGGGCCCGCCATATCTCGCTGCTGGGAAATCCGCCGCCGGCAAGAACAACCCCCTTCGTCGCGAGGATGACCGATCCGGGTCCAACAAGCTTAACCCCTGTGATTTTGCCGTCATCGCGCACAAGTCGGGTTACTGAAACATTGCAAAAAACCGAAACACCATTCTTCGACACAGCGTCTAAAAGCCGGGCGACAAGCGCATTCCCCATGACAAGGCGTGTGCCGCGTTTCCAGAACAGCCGATCCCGGAGATACCGTGTCAGTAATTTAATTCCAAGCCACGCCCCTGAAAGTGACCGATCCGCTTTCAAAAGCAGGGCCGCTTCGCCGCGCGTGATCATCATTTTGCCAAACAGCATCAATTCAGGGATCGGCCATGCCAACCGATCAAACAACGGGCCGAGTTTCCGGCCATCAAACGCAACAGGCTCAAGGGCGCGCCATCCCGGTGCCGCACCGTCAATATCTTGTCGGTAATCGGCTGCAGCCTTGAACGGGCGAAAGGTAATCCCGGCACGGTCCGCAAGGTTTGCTTGCATGACCGGCGCAATATCCAAAAAACGCTGCCAAAGGTTACGCGGCGCACGACCTCCGACCAGTGTTTCGATATAGCGATGCGCGGCCGATTGGTCCTCCATGCCAGCTTCTCGCATAAAGCTGTTGTCCGGCACCCAGACTGTCCCGGATGAAAACGCACTTGTGCCTCCAATCTTTTGGCTGTGCTCAAGCACGACACAGCGCAATCCAGATAACGAGGCACTCAGTGCTGCCGTCAGTCCCGCGACACCGCTTCCCAGAATAATCAGGTCTGTTTCTTGAGGTAATTCCTGTTCTGGATCTGACTTTGGCACCAAAACCTCCCAAACTTATTTTTTACATTATGAAATCAATTTTCATAATGTCAAATTATAAGCGCAACTTTTGTAACTGTCAGGCCGCGTTCTTATCGACATCCACGCCAACCAGTGCCTTGTGATCGTTCTTTTCGACCGCAAACACCATCAATGCGACCAGACGGTAGAACCCGTGAATGAACTTGCCATAAGGCATTGACAGGAAAAGGGTCATGACCACACCAAGATGCAGACTAAGGACAACACCAACCAAGGCGGTTTCCTTGACCAACATCAACCCAAGACCTGTGATGCTGGTCATCAACAACAAGAACAGGAAGCTGACATCCATACCCTTATTTGATTTTCCCTTGGGTACTGGGTCAGCCTTGGCTTTGAGATGGAGCAAGCCGATCGGGCCGACAATCAAACCAATGCCACCCGAAATCCCGAACAGTTTGGGCAGGCTGAGATATCCATAGGGTGCAGGCAGATCGAGGCCATAATGCATGATCGTGCCCGACGAGGTCGCAGCAAAGCACAGCATAAAGCCCCAGAAGGTCATCTGGTGATACCACCGCCGCGCCATGGACGGGGTTTCGTCAGGATAGGAACATCCCTGTCCATTGCCGCCATCAAGATATTTCAGGGTCAAGGCATCCTTCATCCCCTGAAACACACGCGGATAATCAAGTTTAAGCGGGCTCGGCAGTCGCATTGTGCGCCAGAATTTCGTCACAGACGCCGTCAGGGCGATCAAAACGAATAACCCGACAGCACCAAACGTCCCCGCCAGAACATTGTGTGAAATCACGCCATAAAACCCATTGTCATGCTGGGCAAAGAAATCTGCCCCAGACAGGATTGCGGTTCCGGCAATGAAAAGGGTGATGACAACAATCGACAGAATGCTGACCCAAAGGCCGTTATTGGCGAACAGCTTACCCATGAAGCCGGGCCATGCATAAACGCCATAGTTTTCCTGACGCAATTCAGCCATCGCGGCCGGAACATTAAGCGCAAATTCATGCGGCGGGGCATACTGACAATTGTGGTAACAGGCCCCGCAATTGTGACAAAGGTTCGAAAGATAATCGACGGTGTCGGAATTGAATTCCAACCGGAATTCCATTGCCTGAAAGACCGCGCAATGACCTTCGCAATAACGACAGGCATTGCAGATCGACATAACCCGTGCGGCTTCTTGTGTTTTATCGGTTGAGCGCATAATCAGCAGCCTCGCTTCCTGCAATTCGTCCAAATACGTTGCCAATCGTCATGCCAATTCCGGCGAGATATCCCTGCCCCAGAACGTTGCCTGCCATGATTTCACCTGCTGCAAAGATGTTCGGGCTTTCCGTGCCCGAAGCCATCTGCATCTGGGCTTTTGCGCTTACTTCGACACCGAGATAGGTAAATGTTATGCCCGGGCGCAGCGAATAAGCGCTGAACGGTGGCTGATCGATGGTCTGTGCCCAGTTGGTCTTGTTCACCGCAAGTCCGCTGGTATGAAGACCATCTAGCTCGGTATGATTGAAATCACCCTGCCCTGCGGCCGCATTATAGTCGGCAACCGTCTTTTCAAGTTTTGCAGGATCAAGGCCCATGGCCTCGGCCAGTTCCGGAATACTGTTGGCGACAATTGCCGGGAAGACAGGCGGCATGAAGCCACCTTGAGCCTTTTTATCAATGATCACGTGGGCAACCTGATTTGGTTGATCGGCAACCAGACGCCCCCAAATCGCATAACGTTTGGGCCAGAAATCTTCGCCTTCATCATAAAACCGCTCGGCATTTTCATTCACAACAATGCCAAGCGATACGCAATCGACCCGCGTGCAGATACCGCCATCAAATTTCGGTGCCCGCCCGTCAATTGCCACCGCATGGCACTGGTTGGGTTCGCCAATTTGCTGCGCACCGGCATCAAGCAACATGCGCAAAAGCGTCCCGCGATTATACGGCGTGCCGCGGATCAGGAAGTTTTCGGCAATCTCACCCCAGGCTTCTTTAAGCCATTCGATGTTGGCTTCAAACCCGCCGGCGGCCGCAACAAACGCTGATGCGGATATCGGTGTATCATCAACCCAAACACGTTTGAACGCGCTATCCTCGATGTCGATTGCCGTGACCATGGCGTCATAATGCACCTCAATGCCAAGCCCCTCTGCATGGCGATAAAGCGCGTTTAATAGCTGCTTACCACCGCCCATGAAAAAGGCGTTCGTTCGGCCAAGATGCAACGTACCCCCCAAGGGGGGCTGAAACTGAACTCCTCGCTTTTCAAGCCATGCGACAGCTTCGCTTGATTGACGCAATGTCATGCGGGCAAGCTTCTCGTTGGTCTTGCCCTTCGTCACACGCAACAGATCTTCCCAATACTCATCCTCGTCATAGGTACCGCTCAAAACGGAAAGTGGCCCGAGATGCATTGGCCGAAGATTGCGAGTATGACGCGTATTTCCCCCGCGATGGGTTCTTGGCGCACCCTCGATCAGGCAAACGCGCGCACCTTTTTCCGCCGCCACAATGGCCGCAATCAAACCGGCCTGCCCCCCACCGGCGACGAGCACATCATAATGATCATGATCGGTCTTCACGTGACGCTTTCCTCTCTTTGTATTTTTTTGTATACTTTTGCATACAATTTTTATCAAACTTGTCGCCCGATGGTTTTTCTGTCAAGTCAAAAGGAATAACCAGCTTGCTTTGCAGGGTTGGTTCTGTCGCCGCCCCTCAGCCTTAAGGGGCCTGCTTACCCCCTCACAACTTGCTGCTCAGCTCGTCAAAAACATGCCGCGTACGGGCTTATCCGCCCCAACCTGCCAAAGCTGTTCCAGGCGTTTTGATGGCTCGGTCAACATCGACCATTCGCTTGCCAGCTCGATAAACTTGTCCCCAAGTTGCTGATCAGAAAGTGCCGCATCCGGATCACCAATCCGGGTTGGCTGATAATGTTCAACCAATCGCCCGTCTTTAAGTTCAATAGAAACGCGCGCTCCGCGTGCCTCCGGAAAGGCCTCTTCCGCCTGCGGGTCACAGTAAAGGTCGCATTCGTCGACCAATCTTGAAATCTCAGCGTGGGTGAGACGATCAGGCCCAAACGCATCCAGCCGGACTGATCCAAAAACAAGCCCGTGTGCAACAACATAGCGAAGGTTGAACTTCCCTTCGAACGGGGCATCATGGCGGGCATTCCCCGTCACATTCAGGGCCGTTTGATAGGTGCCGATGCGAATCGCTTTGACATCGGGGGCAGAAAACCCGTGCTGATTTTGCAGGAACAAGGCCCCGTCAATTGCCGCAAAGGTATGGCCGCAACAACCATGGTTTTTGAATGTCATCCGCGTGATATTAAAGGACTGGCCTAGACTTTTTGCCGCCTTGTGCCATTCGACATTCATACTCATCGCTGCCCCGAAACCGGCATCGCCTTCAAGGATATCAAGCGCACCTATTACACCATGCTGTGCGGAAATGGCGGCAAGATAGCCGCCTTCGGCCGCACGCCCGGCATGCAAGGGTTTACTCATGGCGTCTGATCGAAATGCTTGCTGCAACCCTGCCGCAAACGTCCCCGCTGTTGCCAATGCGTGGGCAGCCTGATTGGCATCCAGCCCCAACACCGCAGCACTCGCGGCCGCCGCCCCGAATGTCCCGACAGTTCCGGTTGTATGCCAAAAACGGTAATGGGCAGGTTGGATGACTTCGGCAATGCGTGTCGAAACTTCGTAACCGACAATGATAGCCCGCAATAAGGTGTCTTGCGTCGCACCGATATGCTCACAAGCCGCCATCGCTGCCGCAATCACCGGACAGCCCGGATGATAAATCCCGTCGCGGTAAATATCATCGAACTCGACAATGTGGGATGCCGTCCCATTTATAAGGGCCGCCGCACGTGGCAATGCATTCAACACACCACCGTTCTCATTGTAGCGTCCTTTTTGCCCCGGCAGAGTGCATCGCCCCACCCCGATCTCATCACCAAGTGCGGCGACAAGATTGGTTGCCGGTTCTTTGTCTGCTCCGGCAAGAAGGGCCGCCATATAGTCAATCAAGGCGCGTCTTGCGTGATGATAGACGTCATCATCGAAATCAAAGGCACCCGCCTTGGCAATGAAGGTCGCAAAATCGGCAAGGGGGGACTTGGGTATCGCCGTTTTCCCTGCGGACATCAGAACTGTGTCCAATATTGTTTCGGATCAATCCTTGCCCCAATGACTAGCGGTGTATTGGTCATCGGCGTTGCAAGGGCATCGGCCAGACCCTGTTCATTCTCGACCATCACACCGTTACAGGACATGGATTCCGCCATTTTGACGATATCGGTATCTTCGATCACGGTTCCGGTCGATGGATACTGACGAGCCATTTGTTTAAGCTCGATCCGGTTTAGTGAATTGTCGCAGAATACAACGACCTTAAGCCCGAGCCCCAGCGACGCGGCCAGACGCAATTCGCTTTGAACCATGGCAAGCCCGCCATCCCCGGTAAAGCAAATGACATTGCGATCCGGATAAAGGTATTTCGCAACCATCGCGGCCGGCAGCGAAAAGCCCATCGATGACAAACCATTTGAATTCAGGCAACTGCGCGGATTGTGCGTCGTCCAACCTTGCCCGACCAACAATTTGTGCGACCCGACATCCGCCGTCACAATCGTATCGGTGGGCGCATCGACCTTGGCAATGCGGATCACATCAGAAGGGTTGAGTATCCCGCTCACACGTCCTGCTTCATATGCCGCCATCAGGGCGTCCCGATGGGTGCGAATATCATTCTCGGTGAAACCTTCCGCACTTTTCACCTCATCAGCAAGAGCAGCAAGGATGTGGGAAATTGATCCCACCATCTCAAGCGGGCTTGCGTAAATCTGGTCGGTATTTGGAACGGTATCGATGTGCAAGACCGGGGCAGATACATCCCATGGCTTGATCAGTTCAACCCCATCAAAGCCCGCAGCAATCACAAGATCGGCCGAACGCACCAAATCCCACATCTGGGCATTGCAGGCCATATCCAGAACGCCCGCAAACAAAGGATGGGTTTCGCCAACTGTTCCCTTTGCCATCGGCGATGAAACAAGTGCGGCCCCAATCCGTTCGGCCAGTGCGGCAATCTCGGCACCGGCATGCCCCTGCATCGCGGAAATACCGTACAGAATGACCGGGCGGTTGGCCTTGTTGATCATGGCAACGGGATCAGCACCCTCCTCGCCATAGACAACAATGCCGTGACCAACACCATTGGTCGGCGGCAAATGGATCTCGTCATCGGTTGCTTCGGCACCGACATAATCGGCCGGGGTCGTGATATGTACCGGCCCCTGACGTGGGGCCATCGCCGTTCTGTGCGCCTTGCGCATGATGTGCCCGGCGGTATGTGGGGCAATACTGGTTGCCCATTTAGATACCGGCGTAAACAGACTGTGCTGATCGACCACCTGATGGGTAAAGGTCGGCAACCGCTTGGTATCTATCTGGCCGGAAATGGCAATCATTGGCGTGCGGTCAAGATAAGCATTGGCCACCGCGTTCACCAGATTGGTCGCCCCCGGTCCCAATGTGGACAAAGCTACCCCCGGCTTTCCGGTTAACATGCCATAGGCCTGCGCCATTAAGCCTGCTGTGCCTTCGCGGCGACCAAGGATGAAATCAACGCCAACATTCCGGCATCCTTCAAGCAACTCGACACTCGGGTCACCCGGATACCCAAACATCACATCGATTCCTGCGGCGCGCAGATATTGTGCCATAACTTCTGAGACATTCATGGACCGATCCTCCCGGTTTGACTTCTTGTATGATTTTGAATTGCATACATTTGCACACAATTAAAAATCAAGTGTTTTATTTCACATTTCAAATAGCTGGTAAAAGTTTCTCGAAAGATATCCCTATCAAATACGGAAACACTTCGTTACAAACTTTCAAAATATATAAATTAAAACATATACTTACTTGATACACATTCGAATTCAATAAGATCAAACCATACACTCAAAATACGAAAATCGGCGCCCATTCATTAAATCTATAACAAAAATCAATAGGATTGGTTGCTTGTTCAATTTCCTATCAGCACGCCCGATCCATAGCCTGAAGTTGAAATTGACGCGCAGCAAGCATCTGGCGCCCGCCCTATCAAGTCCGCATCGACAGGCACACATCCTGTCAAAACATGTTCGGGGAGAAAGGGTTAAGCCAAAAAGACAATCACGATTTCCATTCATGCCGCGCGTCAAAGACACGGAAAAACAGCAATCAATTGACTGGCGCACAAAACCAAAAACAACCCGCGCCGGACATAACCGACCAAATATCACCTGTGGCAAAACCGCAAAATGCGTGTGCCACCGGGGTCAAAAAAAATGGTCACGGAGGAACGAAAATGAAAAAGCTGATGTCCGCAGCATTTGCCTGCGCACTCTTGCTACCATCTGTCGCATCTGCGGCTGATTTCACCGACAAGACAGTCGAATTCTGGGTGCCGTTCAAAGAAGGCGGCGGAACCGATACCTGGGCGCGCGCCTTGCAGCCCTTCATTGCTGAAAAACTCCCGGGCAATCCCGACGTCATCATCGTTAACGAGACAACCGGTGGCGCAATCGGCGGGTCAAACGAATTTCACCGCCGCATGAAACCGGGTGGGGAAATGATCTTTGGCACGACCGGTTCGGTGCAGTTCCCGTTCCTGCTTGGTGACAAGCGCGTGCGCTATGACTATGCCGACTGGGAACCGGTTCTGGCATCCCCGGTTGGTGGTGTTGTCTATCTTCGCACCGATAGCGGCGTAAAAAGCGTTGATGATTTCTCGACCTTGAAAGACATGAAGCTTGTCTTTGGTTCGCAGGCCATCACCACCCTTGATCTTGTACCGCTGCTTGCCTTTGAAATGCTGGGTCTTGATGTTCAGGCCGTCTTTGGCATGAAAAGCCGCGCTTTGACCCGTCAGGCGATCCAGCGCAGCGAAGTCAACATCGATTACCAAACCACCCCGACCTACCTTAAGCACGTTGTCCCGCTGGTGGAAGAAGGCGAGATGGTTCCCTTCATGAGCCTTGGCGCCCTTCAGGCTGATGGCACCATTGGCCGTGACCCGACCTTCCCGGACATTCCAAGCTTCCCGGAAATCTATGAAAAAGTGCATGGTGAAAAGCCATCCGGCCCAGCGTGGGATAGCTGGAAAGCGTTCTTTACTGCAGGTTACGGGACGCAGAAATTTATCGTCCTGCCGAAATCAAGCAGCCAGGACGTGATTGATACCTACCGTGCAGCAATGAAAGAAGTTGCCGCCGACCCGCGGGCCCAAAAAGTTCTGAAAGACTCGCTTGGCAATTACGAAATCATTGTTGGCGATCAAGTGGTTCAGGCCATGAAGGACGCGACAGAGGTTCCGGAAGAAGCTCAGACGTGGATCACGGCATGGCTCAAAGAGAAATATAACTTCTCTAACTAACGAAAACCAAGTCGGCTCTCAGTCCGGTGCCGGATTTCTGGCACCGGACTTTCCCGCATTTACACACTCATTGGGAGCGGAAAACACTCATGGTCGAGGCACTTGGCGGCGCGTTTCTGCAAATCTTCAGCACCGCGTCGATGTTCTATCTTATTGGCGGCGTTATCATGGGCCTTGTGGTCGGGGTCTTACCCGGCTTTGGTGGCACAGTCGGCCTCGCAATTCTTTTGCCCTTTGTTTATGGCCTTGACCCGGCATCCGGCCTTGCCTTGATGATCGGGGTTATGGCCGTAATCTGCACCGCAGATACCTTCCCGGCAGTCTTGATTGGCATTCCCGGCTCCGTTGGATCACAGGCAACAGTCCTTGATGGCTACGAACTTGCCAAGCAGGGGCAAGCTGGTCGTGCATTGGCCGCTGCGTTTACTGCCTCATTGTTTGGCGGTCTGATTGGTGCCGTCATCTTAACAGCGATCATTCAGGTTGCCCGGCCACTGGTGTTGTCATTTGGCACCGGGGAAATGTTGATGCTGGCCGCTCTTGGCCTCTCAATGGTTGGATTGCTTGCCGGTCGGTCCTTTGTCAAAGGACTGATTGCCGCCTTGCTGGGTCTTCTGATCGGCATGGTCGGCATGACCCCGACGTCGAATGAATACCGACTTGATTTCGATACGCTTTACCTGTCCAACGGCGTGCCGTTGATGGTAATTGCCATTTCGATCTTCGCCATTCCTGAAATTGTTGACCTGCTGCGGCGCGACACAGCCGTATCGGGTGAAACCAAACTAACCGGAAGCTGGATTACCGGCGTCAAGGATGCCTTGCGCAACAAGTTCCTGATCTTGCGATGTGCCGGTATTGGGGCGCTTGTCGGGATGTTGCCCGGGCTCGGGGCATCGGTTGTTGACTGGATTGCCTACGGCCATGCGGTACAAAGTGCCAAGGATAAGGATAATTTTGGCAAAGGTGACATTCGCGGGGTTCTAGCCCCGGAATCAGCCAACAATGCCAAGGAAGGCGGCTCTCTTGTTCCGACACTGATCTTTGGTATTCCGGGCTCGGGTGCGACGGCGGTCCTTTTGGGCGGTATGATCCTGCTTGGCGTTGAGCCGGGCCTGAACATGATCAAAAGCGACATTGAAACGGTCTATCTGATCATCTGGTCGCTGGCGATTGCCAACCTAATCGGGGCAGCCCTTTGTGTTCTTCTGGCCCAGCCGATTTCAAAACTGACACGGGTGAATGTCCGGCTAATCGCACCGTTTCTGATCGTGCTTTTGATCTTTGCGACCTATCAGTCGTCACGCAGTTGGGGTGATCTGATCTTTGCTATGGGGATCGGGACATTTGCGATTTATATGCGTCGGTTCGGCTATCCCCGCCCGGCTCTGATGATCGGTTTTGTTCTTTCGACCGGGGTTGAGACGAACTTTTACCAAACCTATCAGTTCTACGGGCTTTCGGTCTTTGAACGTCCGATTTTCCTGACCCTTCTGGCGATCTGCTCTTTGACACTGTTTGGCGGTTTACGACTTCTCAAACGTCAAAATCAGGCAGCACCGGACAATCCGATGGCAACAGCCAATCTTGGACAGTTTGTCATGGCCTCCCTGATGGTGCTTCTTGCCATCCTTGCCCTGTTCTTTACCAAGGACCTGACATGGCAAGGCAACATCTTTACACAAATCGTCGCCGTTCCAATGCTGCTTTTGTCCGCCGTCCTTATCTGGCGGCTCAGACGTGGCGGCATACGCAATCCCGACATCGAAGACCTTGATCTTCCGATCGGTGATGGCACGGAACAACACAAAACCGGCGTATGGTTCCACCTTGCATGGATTACCGGACTTTTGCTGGTTGCCGCCCTGCTTGGTTACTGGCTTGCGATTGGTGTCTTCTTGTTTGCCTTCCTGTCAATTCGCTCAGGATTAAGTCTTGTGCGCAGTGTCTTGGTTGCCTGTACGGTGCTAGCTGCCGTATCGCTTCTTTCATACCTACTACATCTTTATTTCCCACAAGGGTTAATACAGGAAATCTGGGATCTCCCGTTCCCGTTAGCATAGCTTGATCATGGGAACCACTGCCCCGCTGCGCGGTCATGCAGCGGGGATTTTTTCAACCCGTCCACCAGAAAATTGCCCCCACAGAGTTGCCAATGTTCAAGATTGATGCCTCACACCTCACTCGACTGATTGTAACAATACTGATCGGTGTTGCCGGTGGGTTTGGCGCAGAACAACTTGGCGTGCCACTTCCATGGTTGCTTGGCCCGCTTGCAACAACTGCACTTGCCAGCGTTTCAGGTATCAAAACCGTAAGCAGCAAACATGTTCTTGCCCCGGCGCGTACCTTTCTTGGTGTGGCCATCGGGGCATCTTTTACGCCTGCCCTTCTGGGTCGTATTGATGAAATGATCCTGAGCCTTGCGTTTTTGCCGGTTTATATCGCGGTCATCGCACTGGTTGGCTATCCGTTCTTTCATCGGATTTGTGGTTTTGACAAACCAACAGCCTATTACGCCACCATGCCGGGCGGGCTTCCTGACATGATTGCCTTTGGCGCTGCGGCCGGCGCCGATGTCCGAATATTATCGATCGTCCAAGCCACCCGCGCCTTTGCCGTCGTTGTGATCCTACCGCTGTTTCTTAGCATGGCACTTGGCATTGAATTTTCACGCGGACAACCGATTGGCAGTCACTGGAACGAAATCCCGTGGAATGAGGAAATCCTCATTCTATCCTGCGCAATGGGCGGCTGGTTTGTCGCTGCAAAACTTCGGATCAAAGGGGCCACGATCATTGGCCCGATGCTGGCGGCGGCTGGAATGAGCATGACCGGGCTGATCTCCCACCGCCCACCAATTGAAATAATGACGATCGCCCAGCTGGTTGTCGGGGTTTCAATTGGCTGCCGTTATGCCGGAATTGACCGCCGCACCATCACCATTGCTGCTGGATCTGCGATTGGCTTTTGCATTCTGATTTTTGCCGTTGCCGCCGGGTTTGCGGGCTTTATATCCGTGATCGGAAATATCGATTTTCTCGATACGATTTTGGCCTATGCGCCGGGTGGGCAGGCCGAAATGACTTTGCTGGCGATCATTGCCGGGGCCGATGCCGCGTTCGTTTCGCTGCATCATGTGTGCCGGGTTTTTGTCGTCGTACTTGGCGCACCAATTGCCCAGCGGTATCTTTAATGGTCTGCTTTAAGAGATCAGCTTTCAAGCTCCGCCTGAAGGCGAATACGGGCGCGATAGGCGCTATTGATATGTGCACGTGCGGCTTTTTCCGCCTGATCGGGGTCGCGCCGGGCGATAGCATCAACAATGGCCTGATGCTCGTCAAGCGACTGATCCCCACGGTTTGGGATGGCAAGCGTCGTCCCGGCCAACAGCACAAGCGATACCCGCATATTTTCAAGCAGATCATCCAGGAACCGGTTGCGCGCCAAAAGATGAATTTGCCGATGAAACAGCTTGTTGCGGCGCATCAGTTGCCCCGGATTATCGACAAAAGCACGGTCCGCATCGACCATTTCACGCAAGACGTTAATTTCGACATCCGTCGCATGCAGGGCCGCAAGCCTTGCGGCCGTGCCCTCCATCACTTCACGCACAAGATAAAGCTCGCCGATTTCACGGTAATCAAGAACCGTAACAACGGCCCCGTGATGTGGCTCATGGGTTACAAGCCCCTGCTGCTCAAGACGTTTAAGCGCCTCGCGCACAGGTGTTCGGCTGATCCCGAACCGGTCGGCGATTTCAACTTCCCGCAGACGGCTCCCCGGTGCCAGATCCCCACAATCAATCGCATCAAGCAGCATGTCATAAGCGCTCGATCCGCTCGGTTTGGTTTGCATTTTGGCCATGGCTCGGGGCTCCGGAAGTGTTTTGTACTTAACAAGCATCATCTTGATACATTTGGACTCGGGCGTATACAACCGTAAAACGCTCTGTGACACAACCGACATCCGGGAGGAAGCCTTATGTCCCTAAAACAGGAAATCGCACCAAACGGTGTCTTGCGTTTCGCCATTAATGTCGGCAACAGCGTTCTGACGGAATATGACACGCAAACAGGTAAGGTTGGTGGCATAACGGTCGAGATTGCGCGTGATCTCGCGCACAAACTTGATCTTCCCCTGGAATTGAAAATCTACCGATCCGCCCGAACCGTTGTCCAAGACGCATCAAAGGATATCTGGGACATTGGTTTCATTGCACGCGATCCCAAACGATCCGCACAGATTACCTTTACCAGTCCCTATATCCTGATCGAAGGCTGTTATCTTGTGCGATCAAGTTCGAACATCGCAACAAATGCCGATGTCGACCATCCCAGTGTCACCGTCGCCGTTGGCAATGGCGCTGCCTACGACCTTTTCCTGACCAGACATCTGCAAAAGGCGCAGATACAGCGTACTGATGGTACTTTGGGCGTGCTCGAAATGTTTGAAAAACATCACCTTCCGGTTGCCGCTGGCATTCGTCAGCCGTTAGCCGATTATGCAACACAGAACGATCATGTTCGCCTCCTGCCCGAATCTTTCATGTTCATCGAACAGGCCATAGCCACCCCGGCAGCCAACACATCTGTTCAGGAATGCTTGCAGGCCCATGTTCATGGGATCATTCAAACGGGCTACGTCAAGTCGCTCATTGAGCGCTTCGGCAAAACCCAAGCATCAGTTCCAGATGCCTGACATGCGATAGTGCAAACAAAAACGGGAGGCCTGGTTTTCGAGAGAAGCGATGGTGCTCCCGGGGAGAATTGAACTCCCACTTTCAGAGAAAAGCAGATTTTGAGGGCGGATAAAATTCAATGAAATCAATAAGAATCCTGAAATAAATCATCCTCTTCTCATATCGGTTTACGCGTGTTTCGGACAGATTTACGCAATGGAAAAATTGATTATAAAGAACTAATTCGACTCAGCAACATTACAACGTTCGAACATGCAAGCTGAATTTTACTTGATAGGTACATTCAACTTCCACGCATTTCGCTCTTCTATGATCGTATTCGGCAGCTTCTTGAACTTATGGGCATTAAGACACTTGCGATTGCACATGAAAACGTAAGGAGTGATCCCCATCGTCTGCATGGCATCTTTCATGCGACAGGAAGAGCGTTCAACAAGGTTGCGTTTGGCGTAGAGGCCAACATCATGAGGGATCGGATTTTTAGCATTTTGAATAGACCCGCCTTTTCTAGACATCCTGCGGGTTCAGTTTTTGCTGCCGCTCGAAATTGACGGGCGACAGCATCTCATTGTTAGCGTGTTTGCGTTTTGGATTGTAGAATATTTCGATGTAGTCAAACACGTCCTGCCTTGCGTCACGTCTGGTGCGATAGGTTGCTCGTCGGACGCGTTCGCGCTTGAGCAGGTTGGAAAAGCTCTCTGCCACTGCGCTGTGAGCAGCTGAAAATGCATCTCGCAGATTTCATCGACGCCTACAATTTCGGGCGAAGACTGAAGACACGTAAAGGCCTTAACCTTACGAATTCATCTACAAGCAGTGGACAAACAACCCGAGAGATTCATCATCAATCCATCAAAATGCCGGGAGCAAACACCTAGCCCAGCGGCAGTTTGATTGCAGAACATGAATGATACCAATGATTATAGTGTATTTCTAATCCAACGCGCCAGTTTATGCTGTCCGCAATTTCACTCCTGCGTGTTCGATTTGGTGAATGTGATTTTCAGCAATATCATTATCGCAACAGACGACGTCAAAATTTTCAAGTTGCCCGAACAGGACTGGTTTGACGTTATCGAATTTTGTTGAATCAACGACCAGAACCTTGGTCACTGCTCTGGAAAGGGCCAGTTGCTTGACATCCACCTCGTGAAAGTTTGAACAGCTAACGCCACGTTGAGCATGAACGCCCCCCGCCGATACAAAAGCAGTATTGATTGCCATACCGCGCAGGGTTTCAAGCGCCGCCGACCCTGAAAAGGATGCAGATGATACCTCATATAACCCGCCCAACATAATGACGCGCGTTCCCGGCTTTTTGCAGACAATTTCGGCAACATTCATCGAATAACAGATCACGGTGATATCGTGATTGGCCGGAAGCAGACTGGCCAAATACGGAATGGTAGTACCACAATCAAGAAAGACCGTTTCACCCGGCCGGACAAGGCCAATGGCCGCGTTGCTGGCGGCCTGTTTCAAATCCGAATGTGCCGCACGTTCCCGGTCAAGAATATATCCCATGCCGCCCGGTGTTTTGTGGGCAGGCGTGATATAGCCACCCAGAAAGGTAAAGCGACCATCACAGGTGGTAATATCCCGTCGCACGGTCATTTCCGAAACATCCAGAGCGTCGGCCGCATCCTTTAATCGCAAAAAACCATGTGTCTCCAAAAGCCTCATAATCCGGTCGAGGCGGATCTCCCTTTTTCTGGACATACCATCTCCCTGTCTTGTTACGGCGGCAGGCCGATATTCTCTTTAGCCTTTGTGCCCAAAATACATGCATTCCCGGCTCCGGGAGACATGATTGTAACGCACCGATCCTATCCTTTGGTGTGATGCAGGGTCACCCGACCACTTTGCATCCCCCAATCAATGTTTTCATCTTGACCTGCCTAACATATAATGAAACTATTATTTCATAAAATGTTATAAAAATAACAAATCAGGGTAATAACTCATCCCTGTTCAGGAGGAAACCACATGCCCAAGTCGGGAATATCTCTGACGCCATCGGATATGGCACAGTACATAGATCACACCATTCTGCGTCCCGATGCCACACCTGCCGATGTATCTGTCATCTGCGATGAAGCCGTCAAACACAAGTTCAAGGCGGTTTGCGTCAACCCGATTTTCATCCCCCAGATCGTCGACCATCTTGCAGGAACCGGTGTTGCAGTCTGCTCCGTGATCAATTTTCCATTTGGGGCCACATCGACCGCAATGAAAGAGGCCGAAGCAAAATGGGTGGTCGCACAAGGTGCCGACGAAGTCGATATGGTCATTCCTGTCGGTCTGTTGAAATCCGGGCAGTTTGACGCCGTGCGCAATGATATCGCCGCCGTTAAAGCCGCCTGTGGCGATGTACTTCTGAAGGTCATACTTGAGACCGCATTGCTAAGCACCGATGAAAAAGTCACTGCCTGCAGCTTATCAAAAGAAGCTGGCGCAGATTTTGTCAAAACATCAACCGGCTTTGCCGGAAGCGGCGCAACTGTTGCCGACGTCATGCTGATGCGCAAAACTGTCGGCGATACGATGGGAGTCAAGGCTTCTGGCGGTGTCCGTACAACCGAGGATGCCTTGCGGATGATTGAGGCTGGTGCATCGCGCATTGGCGCAAGTGCCAGCATCTCGATCATTGGCCAATAAGAAAGACGTCTGACCGGGAGGATTAGGGATACCTACTGGACCCCGAACCATCCGGCAGGCAACAGCAAAACCCGGCAACGGCAAGACCGGGACTTCAATATCAATTATGGGAAAACAACTCCAAGGAGACAAAAATGAACAAGCTTTTCACATCGCTTGTTGTGGCCGGCTCGCTCGTATCGGGTACTGCACTGGCTCAGGCCCCTGTAGCAACCCCCGATATGATCTCGACCATGACATCGGACGCCACCGGCAAGGAATACTCGATTGCTACGGTGATCAAGGTTGACGGTATTGCCTGGTTTGATCGCATGCGTGAAGGCGTTGAACAGTTTGGCGAAGATTCCGGCCATGACACATGGATGGTCGGACCGAGTCAGGCTGACGCCGCCGCACAGGTGCAGTTGATCGAGAACCTGATCGCGCAAGGCGTTGATGCGATCAATATCGTTCCGTTTTCGGTCGAAGCCGTGGAACCGGTCCTCAAAAAAGCCCGTGATCGCGGCATCGTCGTGATTGCCCACGAAGCATCAAACATCAAAAATGCCGATTTCATTCTCGAGGCATTCGACAATCACGCCTACGGCGCAAAACTGATGGAAACGCTTGGGGGTTATATGGGCGGTGAAGGCCAGTACACGGCAACCGTCGGCAGCCTGACGTCGAAATCCCAGAACGAGTGGATTGACGGTGCAATCTCCTACCAGAAAGAACATTTCCCTGACATGGAATTGGTTGGTCAGCGTCTTGAAACATATGACGATGCCAACACCGACTATAACAAGCTCAAAGAAACCCTGACCACTTACCCGGACCTTAAGGGGATCGTCGGCGGACCGATGCCAACCTCGGCCGGCGCGGGGCGTCTGATTGCCGAACGCGGCTTAAAAGACAAGCTGTTCTTTGCAGGCACCGGCCTGGTGTCGGTTGCAGGCGAATACATCGCCAATGGCGACATTCAGTATATTCAGTTCTGGGATCCAGCCGTTGCCGGTTATGCCATGAACATGCTGGCCGTAATGGCCTTGGATGGCAAAGCCGACCAGATCAAGGCCGGCCTTGATCTGGGGCTGCCGGGTTATACCGATCTGAGCACCCCCGAAGGCGACAATGCCAATCTGGTCTATGGCCAAGGCTGGGTCGGTGTGACCATGGAAAACATGGACAAGTACGACTTCTAAGTCGGTCTGCACGTTCGGGGCGCTGGCAAAACCGGCGCTCCGACTTGATCAGGGACGTATCAACAGATGCGAACCTTGGTTATCGGAATATTTCAATCCCAACGGACGGGCTTGCCATGTCTGAATCATTTATCGAACTTCGTAACATCCGGAAGGAATTTTCCGGCATGGTTGCCCTTGACGATGTTTCCCTTAACATCCGTAAAGGTGAAATTCATTGCCTTGCCGGTGAAAACGGATCAGGGAAATCGACGCTGATCAAGGTGATGTCCGGTGTTTATCAGCCTAACGGCGGTGAAATATGGATTGATGGTAAACCGGTGGGGAAACTGTCCCCCATTGAGTCCATCGATCACGGCATTCAGGTGATCTATCAGGATTTCTCGCTGTTTGGTAATTTGACGGTTGCCGAGAACCTTGCGATGAATGTCCAACTGCGCGAGAAAAAGAAAATCCTGAACTGGAAGCGTGTTCGCCAAATCGCCACCGAAGCGGTTCACCGTCTCGGCGTTAATCTTGACCTCGATACCGAAGTTGAAAAGCTGCCCACAGCAGGCAAACAGCTAGTGGCGATTGCCCGCGCATTGATGTCGGATGCCCGCCTGATCATTATGGATGAACCGACCACGGCCCTGACCGGCAAGGAAGTGGAAACCCTGTTTCGCATCGTACGTGACATCCAGGCACGTGGTATTGCGATTTTGTTTGTTAGCCACAAAATGCGCGAGATGCTTGAAATCAGTGAACACATCACGGTTATCCGCAATGGCAGCAAGGTGGCAGATGGTCCAACCAGCGATTTTGACGAAGCCCTGATCACCCGCCATATGACAGGCACTGACATCACCACAGAACCCTATGTCTGGGCAGCCCCCGCCGACACCACAACAACCCCGCCACGCATCGAAGCCCGCGGCCTGACCGTAGATGGACATTTTGAAGATATTGATTTGAACATTCATGCCGGTGAAATTGTAGGTCTTTCGGGTCTTCTGGGATCCGGGCGAACCGAACTGGTGCTGGCACTGTTTGGAATGCTACCCGGATATCAGGGTCAAATACTGGTTGACGGGGTGGAAACGAAGCTGTCCTCGCCGCAGGACGCCATTGCCGCCGGTGTCGCCTATGTCCCCGAAGACCGACTGAGCGAAGGTCTGTTTCTGACCCAGGGCATTGATCGCAACATGCTGTCGACATCCTATGAACGCCTGGCCCCGTCGATGATCATTGACCGCAAACGTGCCGATACGCTCGTTGACAAAATGATTGCCGAGATGCAGATCGCCACGACATCGGGCAAGAAAATGGTCAATGAATTATCGGGTGGCAACCAGCAACGTGTCGTTCTGGCGCGTTGGCTTTTGACCGATGCCCGGGTTTTAATCCTGAATGGCCCGACTGTCGGCGTCGATGTCGGTTCCAAAGCCGAAATTCACCGCAAAATTCGCGAACTTTCCGTGCAAAAGGGGCTGGCGGTTCTGATGATTTCCGATGACGTGCCGGAACTGATCCAGAATTGCAACCGCATCATCATGATGCATCGCGGCCGGTTTACGGATGAGATGGCCTGCGCCGAAACATCCGATGGCCAGATAAGCTCGCTGCTGAGGACCCTCAAATGACAGGAAACAAGATGGCCTGGCTTCGCAAATCAGAAGTGGTCATCGCGGGCATTCTTTTGCTCGCCATGATCCTCATCGGATTGGTCAATCCGGCATTCTGGCAATTAGACAATCTGTTTGGCCTGCTGCGCAGCAACGTGATCATCGGGATCATGGCACTCGGTGTGCTTCTTATCATGATTTCCGGCGGCATTGACGTTTCGTTCCCCGCATTTGCGGTTGCTGCAATGTATCTGACCATCAAAGGCATGCTGTATTTCGATTATAATGGTGTGGTTTTACCCTTTGTCGCCGCGGCAACAATGGGCGCACTTCTTGGCTGTCTCAATGCGTTCTTTGTTTATAAGTTCCGCATGATCCCTTTGATCGTGACGCTGGGTACAGCCAGCATGGTGCGTGGTTTTTTGCTGGGCGTTGTCGGAACCAGTATCATCAACATCAACAAGATGCCCGATGTTCTCATCGATTTTGCCAAAACCGATATCATTACCTTGCCCCAGACAGATGGGGGCACGTCAGGCCTCACGGCAATGGTGCTTGTGTATTTCGTTCTCGCAGCTCTTTTGCATTTTGTCTTGCGCCACACCATGATCGGACGCGGGGTATATGCCCTTGGAGGCGATGCCGAAGCAGCAAGCCGTGCCGGATTTGATCTGCGCAAGGTTATTTTCTTTATCTATTGCGTTGCAGGTGCACTGGCCGGGTTTGCAGGCCTTCTGCACAGCAGCATGATCTGGCTGGCCAATCCGCGTGATTTTGTCGGACTGGAACTGGATGTTATTGCCGCAGTCGTTCTGGGCGGGGCATCGATTTTTGGCGGACGCGGCTCAGTCATTGGCACCATGCTGGGTGTCTTTATGCTGGTGATGGTCAAAAACAGCCTGATCATCATGAAAATTGACACCACCTGGCAACGCGTGGCTGTTGGCGTCATCATTGTAATTGCCACAGCAATTACCGCATGGCGTGACAACCGGGCGAAGGCATAAGGGATAAACCATGAAATTCTCAATGGACTTACGCCGTCTGATCAACCAGGACAATAATATTGTCCAGCTGATAGTCATGACCATCCTGATTTTCGCCATCATGACAGTACTCAGCCCCGACAAGTTCCTGCGCTATTACAATTTTGAATCAATTGCCTATATCTTCCCCGAACTGGGCCTGTTGTCGATCGCGATGATGATCGCGATGCTTACCGGCGGGATTGACCTGTCGGTGATCGGTATTGCCAACCTTTCGGGCATTCTGGCTGGCATTCTGTTCAAGAAATTCGCCGATGAAACAGGTGTTGCCGATACCGGCTTGTCGGTGGTGATGCTGGGCGCGATTATCGCCCTGGGTACGGGCCTAGTCGCCGGGGCGCTGAACGGTTTGTTGATTACAAAAGCACGGATTACCCCCATTCTGGCAACCCTTGGCACCGGTCAGGTTTTCACCGGGCTGGCGATTGTCTTTACCGGCGGACCGGCGATTGTCGGCTTTCCAGATGCCTGGGCCTTTGTTGGCAACGGCAGGATTTTCGGACTTCCCACGCCATTGGTGCTGTTTGTCGTGATTGCCGCCCTGATTGCCTTCATTCTGACGCGCACCACATTTGGCATGAATCTGATGCTGATTGGGACCAATCCCAAGGCGGCCCTGTTTGCCGGTTTGAAGCGTGAAAGAATGGTGATCTACAGCTATATGATGACCGGGGTTCTGGCGTCGGTTGCCGGGATCATCCTTTCGGGCAGAACCAATGCGGCGAAATCGGACTATGGGACTTCTTATTTGCTTCAGGCCGTGCTGATTGCGGTTCTGGGGGGTACTAATCCCGCAGGGGGAAGAGGCACTGTATTGGGCATTTCGATTGCCGTAATTGCTCTTATGCTGTTGTCCAGCGGTTTTCAAATTCTCAGATTCTCAAATCATCTGATTGATTTGATTTGGGGTGCGTTCTTATTGCTGGTGATTGCCCTTAATGCTTACCAGGGCCGCTCTTCCCGCTAGGCAAGACACAGGAAAGACCGATGACCACAACATTACAGCTGCGTGACAACTTCTTTGGCGAAGCCGAACGTCTTTTGGCTGACAGTCACGGTATGACGGCACACCTGTTTCGCTATGACAGCGGTATCGCGGCCTTGCGGCTGGGCAACCGGCGCGGCCATCTGGTTGTATTGCCGTTTGTCGGGCAAATGATCTGGGATGCGGTATTTGACGGCGTCGATCTGACCATGACCAACATGTTCAGTACCCCGCGCCCCGCCGATAGCATTGTCGGCACCTATGGTTGTTTCGCCTTTCATTCGGGATTGTTGCGCAATGGCTGCCCCGGACCGAAAGACAGCCATCCACTGCATGGTGAAATGCCCTGTGCCAAAATGGAAAGTGCGGGTCTTGAAATTGGCGAGGATGCCGAAGGCCCCTATATGGCGGTGATTGGGACATATGAGTATGTCATGGGCTTTGGCGACCATTATGTAGCCCGACCGCGCGTGGTTTTACGCCCCGACACAGCCCTGTTTGACATTGGCATGTCAGTTGAAAACCTGTCGGGTGCGGATATGGATCTGATGTATATGTGCCACGTCAATTTCGCCTTTTGCGATGGGGCACGGATCGTGCAGCCTGCGCCATTTACACCAGACGCCACTGTGGTCCGAACAGACGTCCCCGCCCATGTGCCACGCAACCCCGATTACGATGCGCTGCTTGAAAGTTTGGCAACCGATCCATCGGTGATGGAGGTGATAAATGAACCCCATCGCTATGATCCAGAGCAGGTATTTTATATCCGCTGCCTGAAAACCGGCACGGACGGCAAAACCGCCAGCCTGATGAAACGCCGCGAAGGGGATGGTTTTTACATCACCTATGATCCGGTTGATTTTCCTAAAACCGTCCGCTGGGTTCTGGCCAACAGCGATCAGAAGGTCTGCGCCTTTGCCTTGCCTGCGACCGCCGAGCCCGAAGGATATACCGCTGAAAAGGCCAAGGGAAATGTACAGCACCTGAAGGGAGGTGACGTACGGCATTTCTCGGTACGGCTGGGATATCTGCCCCCGGCTGAAGCCGATCTGGCTGAACGCGCAATAAAAGCATTTTAAGACGGAGGACGTTATGACCGGTAAAATCGCCATTGTTGGCAGTAATATGGTCGACCTGATCACCTATACGGACCGAATGCCGGTGCCCGGCGAAACCATCGAGGCCCCGCGCTTTGAAATGGGCTGTGGCGGCAAGGGGGCAAACCAGGCGATTGCAGCCGCCCGTTTAGGGGCAGATGTCATGATGGTGACCAAGGTCGGCGATGATATTTTTGCAGATAATACGATCCGTAACTTTGAGACATCGGGCATTGATACCCGCTTTGTTGACCGCGTACCTGGCACCTCAAGCGGCGTTGCGCCAATTTTTGTTGAACCGTCGGGTGAAAACAGCATCCTGATCATCAAAGGTGCAAACGCCACACTGTCTCCGGCTGATGTAGACCGCGCAGCCGATGCCTTGCGGGAATGCGACCTGATCGTCATGCAGCAGGAAATCCCGTTGGAAACGATCTATTACACCATTGCCTTTGGTGCACGTCACGGGATTGAAACCCTTTTTAATCCGGCGCCAGCCGATCCCGATCTTGATCCCCGTAAAATCGAAACTGTCACCTTTCTGGTTCCTAATCAGACTGAACTGGCAACGATTTCAGGGCAGAAAGTCGAAAATGACGAAGACGCCGAAAACGCGGCACGCGGTCTTATTGAACGTGGTATTCGTACCGTAATTGTTACGCTGGGCCCCCGTGGCGCATTGCTTGTAACCGCCAACGAACCAACCCGCCGGATTGCCCCCGTCAAAGTCACATCCGTCGATACGACAGGTGCAGGTGATGCCTTTATCGGCAGCTTTGCCCACTATTACCTTGAAAACCGAGATATTGACGCAGCCTTGCACAAAGCAGTGCGCTACGCTGCAGATAGCATAACCCGTCCCGGCACCCAGAAATCCTATGCCACAAAAAGCAAGTTTGAGGATTTTTGCAAAAATCACGAATAATGCCAACGCAGATGTTTAGTCACGGCCATGGATCCAATCAATCCTAAAATCTTCGGTAAATCGGGGGCTGCTGATAATCTTCTCCTTGTCTTCATTTCTAGTGGGCAAGGTGTCTACAAATCTAGCGCTATTCACCCGGCACTTGGAATCGTGTTAAGTCGACCTGAAATTCTTCCATTTTTGGAGTTTTGATGGTGAGCAGATTTCACTTACGCCATTAGCTCATGGCTCAGGTTCTGCCAAACAAGTCACCAAAAAAGATGCCGCAAAACAACACACTGGCAGCAAACAAAATTGCCTGCAATTACTTGACATACGCGCCGACGTTGATATTATTGTAGTGTAGTAATTGATTATTACGATAAGAAAATTGGGCCTATGAACGGGATTGCTTAGCAATGCGCCCCTCCGGCTTCTGTGAAAGCAAAAGCTACCCGCCCAAGAGCGGCTATAAAGTGAGCCTAGTTAAAAGAAGCCCTGCTTTCGAGCGGGGCTTTCTTATGTTCCGCCAAAACGTCATTTTCCAAATTTTTCTTTGTCGCAATGGGAGTGAGCCTAGCCCTTTGATGGCCTTGCTAACTCCACCATCGATTACTGGGAAGGAACCTGGCTGCACAACTATGGAGGCCTGAAGGTTTCGGTGGTAGACTGAACTAATCACAGACAAGAGCCTTATGAAGGCATCTCTTCGGGTTACTTCGGTGCCTTGGTCCTTGATGATTACCAGCACAGAAACGGCGCGACTTGCACTTCAGAAACAGAGTCAGAACCGATGTCCAGTAACGAACATTCTCCCCTTGTTTCAAGCGCCTTGGAGTTGTTTGGGAACCTGATAAAGGTCCGTCGGCTCGAACGTGGGATCACGCAAAAGGACTTGGCGCGATCTCTCAACATCTCTGCTCAGACTGTTCGATGTATCGAAACCGGTCAGGGTAACGTTAAGGTCGGAACAGTATTTGAGGTTGCAAACCATCTGGGGATTAACTTGTTTGAACTGGATGAAGTCTCCGTGCATGAGATGAACGAAGAACTTCGCGACCAGCTAACTGTTCTCCCCAAAAAGCTCCGACAACCCAGCAAGAGTGTATGTGTTGATTTCTGACCAAGGAACAACTGACAAACGTTATGTTTGGACTTGGCTTGCGGGCGAAACTGCCCCCGTCGTTGCTGGTGTTCTTGTAGCTGATGGTTATGTCGGCTATGGGCTGAGGGGGTCGAACACCGCTAAACATGCCTTCTATTATGGCAGAAGTTACCTCTCCAATTCGGCCGCTGTTCCACTGTCTATTCCGGACTTACCATTGAAGAACGGCCCGCTTTGGCCATACCGACGTCATGGCTTGCACGGTATCTTTCGTGATGCCCTCTCACAACGCGGCACGCTTACTGGCGAGTACAGGTCGCAAGACTTTGAAAGCCCTCAACTATTTGATTTCGCAAACAGTTATCCTGATCGAATTGGTGCGATAGACTTTCACCTCAGCCCAACCGAGTATATCAACAATGAACAACCGCCCCAAAAAGATTTGGCAACCTTGGTCAGATCCGCACGTGCAGGCGGCATGCCATTTTCCACGACTGGCGTCGGCGGTGCGCAACCTAAGTTTCTCTATGACACTGATGATCGAAAGCTAATCGTAAAGCTTTCCAACAAGAACCTAATGTCTCAGTACGATGTAAGGCTGGAGTATTTTGGCATAAAGCTCGCTAAATCTTGCGGCATTGAGTGCTCACGCATCGACCTTAAAAAGGTAGATCATCAACCAACATTGCTTGTTGAACGATTTGACCGTGAACAAACAGATAATGGTTGGCTGCGGCATCACATGGTTTCAGCTCAAACAGCGCTGGGATTGCATGATGATAACCTTCTCAAGGCCAGTTATGAGTCACTCGCGGAATTGCTTGGCAAGCGGGCGCGAGAACCTAAGAGGCAACTCAGAGAACTCTTCCGCCGTATGGTTTTCAATGTCCTGATCGGCAATACAGATGATCATGCAAGAAACCATTCACTGTTCTGCATAGGCGAAGAAGTCAAGCTGACACCAGCCTACGACATGGCTCCACAGATCAATCCCACTTCAGTACAATCCATGCGTATTGCGGGTCGAGACCCTCGAAGTACACTCAAGAATTGCTTGCTGGCAGCCGAGAGCTTCCAGTTGGCTCAGATTGAGGCGCAAAATGTGATCACCGAACTTAAAGAACGGGTTCTGAACCACATCCCTCGGATTGCTGAAAAGGCTAACCTGACATCACACGAACAAGGCCTCATTCAAAAACTAGTTCAACAACGCTGTCGAACTGGAGATTAACTTGCCGAGAGATGATAACGAGTTACTTGCCCTTTTGGAGCCACTCAAAGTGTCGGAGAGCTCCCGTTACAGGGCTGCTCTGATGGAGTTTGCCAACAAGCTGTCCGTTGCGTCTGAAAATTTGTCAGCACTTGCGTCCAATCACGAACTTGACAATGTGCGGCGCTCGGCCCTCATAGAAGATATTCACTTCAGCAATTTGATCGAGGGCCATCAAATTCCCTACGAACAAATTGAAACACTCCTTGCGGAACCAAAGAGTTCCGAAAGGAGTTCGGGTGAAGCTCAAATGTTGGCTGCCAATTACGTTGAAGCAGAAGTCTGGGCCAATTCTCTACCAGCTGAAACCGATCTACTTTCCGCTCAATCGCTTTGCTCGATACACGGGAAACTGTTTAGGTGCGGTGCCACTTACAGCACCTTTGTACCAGGTACGTTTAGAGAGGTCGATGTCATCGTTGGCAGCCACCTTCCCATCAGCCCCGGTGCAATACCACGCTTCGTTCAGCGGCTTTCTGAAGCCTATCGGCACGGGCCCCAGAAGGAAAGAATCCTTAACCTAGCGTTTGCACATCATCGGCTTGTTTGGGTCCATCCATTCGTCGACGGGAACGGCCGCGTTGCAAGGTTTGTCAGCACTCAGATGCTGGCGAACACCTTACCCGCGACCCGATATTGGTCACTGTCGAAAGCCCTTTATGAGAGCAAAGAAAGGTACTTCGAACTGCTTGCAGCATGTGACATGCCAAGGCAGGGAGATCGGGATGGCAGGGGAAATATGAGCGAGGCCGCTTTGGCAGAGTTCAGCAGTTTCGTTCTCAACTTGTGCTTCAGCAAGGTCAGAGAAACCACAGAAAATTTAGAATCAGCCTAACACTATTGCACCTTATTGTTATTCATCCCTGATAATGGGATTTTGAAAACGCTCTCAGAACACGAGACACTAAGACGCAAGACCAAATCAGAACATCAGAGTTCTTCAAGGTTCCACCAACCACAATGCAAGAGATATGAAATTACGCTCAACCTAAGCTCCGTCTCGCTATAATCTCCGACGCCGATTTGGTATCCTTGCAGGCACAGTAGGTTAAGGACATTGACAAAAATGCCGACAAGATCAGACGACTTGGAAAGGAAGCGGGTCTCAGCTCAATCCGCCTTTGGGAAAATCAGCAAAGCTTGGCTTTTGTCCGAAGAACAAGCGCTAGCACTTTCGGGGACGGCACCTGAAACTACAGAGAAAGACCAACTAGAACGCCTTACATGCATCATCAGTGTTTATGCCTGTCTTCAAGAATATTTCTCTCCGGAGATTGCCGATCAGTGGGTTCAACTGAAAAACGATGGTCCATTGTTTGAAGGTGAGAGACCAATAGACACGATGATCGAAGGCGGCGCTGATCAAATCAGGGAGATTGAGACTTATCTCAAAGCCTTGCTGCAAGGACTTTGATTGACGAGGTTACCTGCAGCCACTCCAAGTAGGAAACAGGTCATCAAACCAGGATCCACACTTTACAGGTTTGTTTGGATACGTCTATTTTTTGGCTGGAATGGTCGCCGCTAACTTTGTGATACAGCATTAGAAGCTTTCTCAAATTTCGTCATAAAGGCTCGTCTTGTGAAAGCGAGAAACGTGATGGATTTTTTGAAGACACAATAGCTTCGCGGGAACTTTTCTTATTCCACCTGCACGGGGTGAAACTAGTTATATCCAGCACATACTTTTGCACCTAAAGAGCACTTAAAGCATTCCTCATCTCTCTCAGTTGACTGCAAGAGGGTATATTCACCCCCGTCCTATTAAAGAAGCTTTCTGCGGATCATATACATAGTCGGCAATAGAGCCATCCTTGATCCGCTCGACAGCCTCCTCGATCACAAACAACGGTACAAGAAACCATTCACGCGGGATCACTGGTCGTCCGAAGCGGTCCTTGACCTCAATCTCAAGGCGCGCTGGTTCGAAGATGCGATGAATGAGGTTTTCCAACTTGGTACGGTTGATATTGTAGAGCTCGTAAGTCGCAACGATCTCTACTTTGTCCATCAGGAATGTTGGTTGAAGTTGTGCCCCTGCAATCCGTTTCTCAACACTCATGTTCGTGACGCCGATCTTGTGAACCAGATCGCGGTTCTCAGCAACGAGCGGGTGCTCTGACTTGCTCCTCAGTACATAAATTGTTCCGCTTGCCTCATCCCCATCGATTTTCTGATCAGAAAACAAGGGGCCTGCTGTTGGCTCAGTTATCCGTCGGCCTGCCTCATCCTTGTTCAGAGCACGCTGAAGCGAGCGCAAAAGCATATTGCTCTCAGTACCATTGTCAAAAATTACTCGCAGCCGTGCATCTGTTCGTCCCTGGTCCGTAAGCGTCGTTTCTCCCTTTTCGGCCACATATGCCTTCTGACCCCCAACAATGAAAAAGCGACCTTGCTCGATCTCTGCCTTCATCTCAAAAGGACGTGTTTCGCGCAGATCGGTATCAAGCTCTTTCTGAACCTGTTCAAAAAGGGGTTTGAATTTGTCGAAGTCTTCGCAACGGTCCCGGTTTGCGACTTCCTCAGCTGCACGTCGCTCTGCGGTCGAACGAACATGACGGAGCTCGGTGATCGGCGGCGTTTCCACGTCAATCCCGAGTTCCGCAAGAAGAGCATCATCATCGAGTTCATCTTCGGCAACGGCGTGCGCAGTACCTCCAACAGCTAGAAGCCCCTGATGATCGATTGCTTCAACCAAAGCTCGAGCATCTGCCTGCTCACGAATACGATCAAGGCGCACGGCATAGAGGCGCTCGAAGATGTCGCGGTCTTCACCGTGTTGCGGAGCCTGCCCATTTTCTTCAACAAACCGCTGGATTTCTTCGAAGCCCGCAATAATCCGCTCTTCGCGCGGGGTGCGGCTTACCACCTTCTTGGCTTCGACCTCAACGCCAAGCTCGGCAAGAAGAGCGTCGTCATCGTCCGTAAATGTCTTACCCATTAGCAGCTTCCTGCTTCATACGGGCAAGGAAGGCAACACCTTCGGCCATACGCTTTTCCCAAGCATCTGGAGATGTGATGGACGGAAGCCGCCCGCGCTCCTGCTTGAATTTCAGGGCGCGCTTGGCCAGATCGCGTGCTTCTTCAGGCGTAAGTTGAACCTTCTTCGCCGAAATCACGGCGGCGACCTGCTTCAGACTCTCTTCACTCATTGCCTTGGCGAGGATGGCATAGGCTTCGCTAAAGGGGTTGATACGATCGATCAGATCAATATCGAGTTCGCGCACATCCATTGCGAATTTTCTCACGCCCTGAATCAAAGCATTATTTCCCGTCTTGTCAGCAATATCGGACTCTAGCGCCGTTTCCTTGGCCTTCTGCGTAAGGTTGAGGGCCGCGATGGCGTGCTGGCGCACGGCTTCCTGATCGTGGTCATCAAGCTCTGGATACCGATCCTTGATGATCTTGCCCATACGTACTTGGGTAAGTTCCTCAGGCACAAGTTCCTCGTCAAAAAGGCCGCGCTCGACGGTTGGCTTGTCCTGTACGAAGGTGGCAATTACCTCGTTCAGGTCTTCCTGACAAATACGCTCGGCTTCCTTGGTCTTCGGCGCAGAAAGCCCCTTGATCTCGATCTGGAACTGGCCGCTATCCTCGTTAAAACCGACATTGCACTTGCTCGGGTCATACCCGCCTTCCCCGTAGTCGAAACCCTCCTGCGGGCCATTGGCCGCCGCCTTCGGGGTGAAGTTGAACCGCGGGGCGAGAACCTGCTCCATGAGCAAACTCGCGGCGATGGCCTTCAGCGTGTCGTTAACCGCCTCGGTCACTGCCTCTTCGGAAGCATCTGGTTCGGCAATCAGATTGGTGAAGCGGGCGCGGGTCTTGCCTTCGGCATCGCGTGTTGCGCGTCCGATGATTTGCACGATCTCGGTCAAGCTTGATCGATAGCCAACGGTCAATGCGTGTTCGCACCAAATCCAGTCAAAGCCCTCCTTGGCCATACCCAGGGCAATGATAATGTCCACATGATCGCGGTTGTTCTTCTGGGTGGGGTCTTTGAGTGCCGCTGATACCTTGTCGCGCTTGGCCGCATCATCATCCACCAGATCAGCAATGCGCAGCACGTAACCGTCAACGCGTTTGACAAGCTGAAAGCCCGTGATTGGGTCGGAGCCCTGCCACTCGCCAAGCTCTTCGATGATGTGCTCGACTTCTCTGATCTTGTCCTTCGTGCTTTCACGCGAATTGACGGATGGGATATGGATGATTGTCTTCTCGGTCGGATCGAGCACCTTCAGGATATCGTCAACATAAGAGCCCGTGTAGAAGAAATAGCCGATATCGAGTGCCTTCAGGTATTTGTAGCCATTGAGCTGCTCATAATAGGTGTAGGTTACGGTATCGAACTTCGCCTCCTCATGCGGCATCAGAACAGGCTCCGCGTCGCCCCTGAAATAGCTACCCGTCATCGCCAAGACATGAACCCTGTCACGGGCGATCAGCTCTGCCAACTGCACGCCTAGCTTGTTCGTAGGGTTGGCGGAGACGTGGTGGAACTCATCTATCGCAATCAGGCAATCATCGAAGGCTTCGATCCCGAATTTTTCGACAGCGTTTCGAAATGTGGCATGAGGACAAACAAGCACGCGATCCTCGCTATCGAGGAAGGTCTTCACCGCCCCCACTTTGCCCTCGTCCCCGCCTGGCGCGTTGCAAAGGTTCCACTTGGGCACCACCTGCCAATCCGTCCAAAAACCAAACTTCGATAGCGGCTCATCCGCAAAGCTAGATCCGATGGATTTTTCCGGCACAGTGATGATGGCCTTGCGAAGCCCCTGATTGTGTAACTTGTCGAGCGCGATGAACATCAGCGCACGGCTCTTGCCAGAGGCGGGCGGTGACTTTATCAAAAGATATTGCTCACCGCGCTTTTCATAGGCACGCTCCTGCATTGGACGCATGCCAAGTTCGTTCGCCTTGGTAGAATTGCCGATTTGAGCATATGTAACGGAAACCGACGGGACGTTCAGTTGTTCACTCATCAACCTTCTCACCATATTCAATCATCGGCTCTAAAACGGTCACAAGTTCCGAAAAGACAGGTTGGAGCCTCTGCAAAAGCTGGGAAATGCCCTTGCTTATCTCCTCGATATCCTGGACATCCTTGATTGCGAAGGTATTTTTTTTCAAAAATTTGGAGTATTTCTTGCCTTCGTTATCCGCTGTCTGCTGAAAAGCGATATCCAAATTTTTGCTGGCTGCTGTTTCCTTTATATTCTCAATCAATGACCTTCGCGCATCATAATTGCTTAGCGGTCCGACTTCTGCAAACAGCTTGAGAGTGCCTTTTCCCTCGTTCCCATCGTTAAACATCTGGAACCAACAGGCAACCGGATAACCTGACCACCACTTCTCGCATCCCTGCCAATTGTAGCCTTCATCTCCCAAGGCTTCGTACCACCCGAAGGGAAGAAAGCTAAACCGGTCTCCGCCATTCCAGAGGTGAACAATCGACTGCTTTCCAACCACAATTGTGTCTTTGTCCTCCCATCCCTCGCCAAAGGCATCGTCTAACGCCATCGAAAAGTTAGTCGAAGATCCATACTCTGAAATGAAGTCGAGTACTTTTTTGTGCTGACGGTAAAGTGAGCGTGCAAGTTGTTCGAATTGTTTGTGTTCGTCACTCATGCCAGCAGCCTCTTTTATGATCTCAATGTAGTGCGCCAGAAAGACACTAACCTCACGCCCCAAAGACTGACCTTCAGCCTGCACTGTGCGGCCAAGCAAGTCACAGATAGCATCGTAGCCAATCGTCGCGTAACTTGGTTCTTCTGGTTCCTCATCATGCAACGTAAGGAAGATACCCCGTATATCCAGCTCACCCTCCTCCTCCTCAAATGCGGCGCGGGCTTTCTGAATATATTTCGCAAGCTGCCCGTTGGATTGTGAAGCATGAAACTTGTTCTCGATTATGAACGCCCAATTGTTCCGACGAGAAAGCAGGAAGATGTCAATGTGCAGCCACTCTCGCCTCACTTCGATGTCTTGAAGATCTGCTTGCGTAATGTCCAGCGCCGAGGGGCAACCTTTCGAACTCTCACCGCGCAAGGCTTCTGAAAGAACAGCCTTAAGGAACCGATCGCCTAAACCGTGGCTTTCAAGCGGGTCAAGCAACCATGCCAGAATGTTTGAGTGCCTGAGCTCCATACCTTCCATCCGCATGACGCGAATTGGATTGAAACGGTTAAGATATGCGTCAAGCTGATCAAGGTCTGGATTGTTTACAAACAGACTTTCCAGCTCCTCAACATTCGGATTAGAGGGATGCTCAGTCATACCGCCCCCTTCTTGTTCATCTTGGTATACAATTCGAACAGCTTTTCCAGCCGTTCGGTGTCGTTGCGGAAGCGACGGCCGATATAGATGCGCTCCAAGGTTTCATCGTTGCGATCGTGTGCAGCACGCAAGTTGTCGGGCATACCATCGGGGTCGTAGAGATCGGCAATGGTCGCTGGGAAATGTGCCTCTCGTGCCAAGAGGATGTTCTCGGCGCAAAGGCTCAGATCCTTCTTGTTTTTCTCAGTGAGGTTAGGGACCGGAAAGGTATTCCATCCAAGAGTGTTAGAGTAACGGAAATCCGTTTTTATTTTACCACAAACTGCTGAAACCCAGGCCAAGTGCAACTTGGATGAGAAGATTGAGAAAGCCCAAGCTGGCGCGTCATATAATGCCATTGCGGCATCTGAGCAAATTGTGTCCTTGCCAACGAGATCTGCAGGCAAATAAGGTCTATTTTCGCTGGTGTGCCGTGGAATCAGAAATGCATGTGATTTTGAAGTAAATACTTGCTTGAACCGATGGGACCTAGGAGCAAGCTTCTCTGCAACATATTTGTCTGTGCTATTTAAGCGAACTTCACGAACCCTGTTTATTCTAGCCTTGATTTCTGGGATTTGAAGTGCATCATCTAAGTTTGAGTCTTCTATCCAAAGACAATAGCGTAACAATCCTTTTGTAACCTCTTGGGAACCTCTAAATGGTCGAATAAATTTACGCACCCTAGGATCAGCGGATAAAGTTCGAGCCTCCTCTGGAGACAGAATTAGATTGCCACCTTCAACAGGTTTATTGCCATAATCCATCACCGGTAGCCCAAACATTCTGTGTCTCGTACCTTCAACAAAAACATTGGGAGCTGCGACGAGATAAGCGTTAATATTCGATGCAAGTTGCGCATGCTCCCCATCAAAGAGCTGTCGAGGTTCGGGGGATTTTTTCCTAATACCCACAATTATGCAGATCACAGCTGCGTTGTTGGATGCGCTGTTTTTCCATTTGAAACTATGGTGCGCGAACCCAATCTCCAAGTCAGCCCCTAGAACGTGGGGCCAAAGGGCAGAAACAGAATATCCCTGACATACAGAATTGGTAGAAACAAACGCAGCCCTCGCTGGAGTAAGTCTCAAGTAAACCCCGGCCTTGAAAAACCAAGCCGAAACGTAGTCGAAAGCAGCGAAGCTGTTGATCGATCCCTTGAAAACGTGAGCCAAATCTGACTTTTGTTCCTTATCCTGGTAGGTCGATCCCAGAAACGGGGGATTTCCGCAAAGATAAGTCTCTCCACCTTCGTTCTCGAAGTCGATCTGCGCTTGCTTTATCGGTGAGTAAAACAGATCGTCGGCATGGTGCTTTACACCTGTCCCTGTGGGCGGGCAGATACTCAACCAATCTAGTCGCAAGGCGTTTCCACAAGTAATCCAGTTTTGCGCATCAAGCGGCAAGAACTCGGCAAGCGCTTCTTTCTGACCGCGATAGAGCACGTCGCACTGATACTCCGCAATGATCAGTGCCAAACGTGCGATTTCAGCTGGAAAATCGCGCAGCTCAATCCCGCGAAAATTCGTGAGCGGAATTTCGGTGCGACGATCAGCATCACCGCGCCGCTTGTTTATTTCGGCCTCGATCGCACGCATTTCCTTATATGCGATAACAAGGAAATTGCCCGATCCACAGGCAGGGTCGAAGACTCTGATCCGTGCCATGCGATTGCGCAGATTCCGGAGCTTTCGGGTATTGTCCCCCGCATCTTCCAGCTTCTCTCGCAGGTCATCAAGGAAAAGTGGGTTCAGCACCTTCAGAATATTCGGCACGCTGGTGTAATGCATGCCGAGCGCACCGCGTTCATCATCATCGGCCACGGCCTGGATCATCGAGCCGAAAATATCGGGATTAATCTGCTTCCAGTCCAGATTGCCGATATGAAGAAGATAGGACCGGGCAATCTTGGAAAAGCGCGGAACCTCTGTACTGCCCGAGAACAAGCCGCCATTCACATAGGGAAAGCCATCGACCCAGCGCGGCAGATTTGCCTTCGTCTTATCCTCGGTCTTCGTATTCATCGCACGGAAAATCTCGCCAATCACCTCATGGGTGTTGGAAGAATCGCGTGCGCTCATCCGTTCAACCGTACTGGTGAAGCCATAATTCGGATGAAGGATGTCCGTGTCCTCGGCGAAGAAGCAGAAGATCAACCGCGCCATGAAGTGGTTCATTTCCGGGCGGCGTTCGGCTGTGCCCCAGTCGGGGTTGTCCTTTAGCAGTTCAACATAAAGCCGGTTGAGACGGCTGGTCGCGCGGATGTCGAACGCACTTTCGCGGATTTGCTTGACGGTCGAGATGCCTGCGAGTGGCAGGAAAAAGCCGAAATGATCGGGAAAGTCGGGATAATCGCAGACGACGACTTCCCCGCTGAGCAAGTCTTCCGCCTGAAACTGAGCCCCATCGGAGGCAAGGACAAACTTGGCCTTTGCACGGGTGGTCGCGCCGCTTGCCCGAAGCGCGGCCAGAGTTTCAGTTACCTCGCCAGCGGCGCAGGTCTTTATATGGATGTTGCTGGTCTGAAGGACACCACCAAGGTCCGACTTGTTCGAGCTGCCCGCGCGCAGGCGCTTGATGGTCGTTGCCTTATTCCCGAAAGCTTCAAGGAAGGCGTACGGGAACTCGTCACCGTCAAACGGTGCTGCCGCGAGCGCGGAAATAGCTTCTTCAATCTCGACGGCGTTCATACACCTCTCCCCCGACGTTTTTTAACGTCTGTCATTTTTGCAGGGGATAACAGCAACTGCTCACCCCAGGTCGACCAACAGAATGTACTTCTCATCACGAATTCAATGACGCTATCCAACTTTCACACGCACAACGAATCATGCCCGTGAGTTCTAGCAAATCCGGACGCTGTTTGTCCTATTCCTTTGTCCATTGAGCATGGCACAGCCGTGCGAATAAGCAGAAAGGCCCCGCCGGGCTGTTTGCGAGGGTCCATCAAGCCTCCATTTGCAGAGTACAAGGTCGGGAATTTAAGACACATACGTTGATTTTAATCTGCGTGGCGCAAGCTCACGAAAGCTTGGTCTGTTCTGGTCATTTGTTCGACGATCAGGAATGATTGATCATATGTTACAAGGCGAGGCTTCACCTGCAATAAAATACCTTGGCAACATCTAGAAACGGCAAGTCCATCTCGATCATGTGCCCAGAAAGGAACGGATCACACAGTTAGCAATTTTTGATGATAAACTTTACCATTCAAAAAATTGTCCGCAGGTACGTCTCGAATGAATGCTTACGGTCTCAATGGCTGTTTATTGATTTTATGCCAGACAATTCCACTACTCGAAACATGAGTGCTAACCATATCATCATGATTGAACTGTGAATGGAGCTTCGTAAAACATGTGTGGATTTACCAAAAATGAATTAACGCGTTGATTCTGATTCGGTACGAGCATGGATTTATTGAGTACTTTTTGTTGTTTGCTGTTAGCAGAAAAGTATCAGAAAAAGAGTTTATTAGCGCCTTAACGCGGCTTCAGATCATTCTCACAACTACGTTCTTGGGGTTAACAGGCTTGGCCTCGAAAAACGTGCAGTAACAAGATTTCGAAACCTTGTTCTGCGATCCTAGTTAACTGAAATAAGTCCAAATCAGATCAAAACAAATTCACCCTTACTTTTAATTCTCCAAACGGCAAGTGAATAGCGTGCAAAATGGTTTCTGAAATTCGACATTTCAAAAACCAAGATTCTAGAAAAACCAAAGAATTCAATTACCAAGATCTTGGGGGTGAGGGCGCAATACCGCAAAGTTGTTGCAAAGCCATAAAACAACAGGCCGATTTTGACAATTTTGGACCTTCAAATGCGTAGACCTTGATGGCCTCTACCTGCATTCCATAATCGTTACTCGTTGTCGAACACGTCTTGGAACCACCAAACCCAGTAAAACAATTGAGAAACTTTTTGCCCTTGGGTCTGAAAAATGCCGAACCGCAATGATCAAAAAATCGCATAATGGTAGATTTCCGGTTTGTCGTGGAAAACACCAAAAACCCTTTTGCCCTAGCATTCTTGGCTGGACTAATTCGAAGGGTTTTCCTCACTAACCGTCAGATTAAAAATTGGCTTCAAGGTACACTTCAACGACAAGACAGAGTACGTCAAAACCGTTGCAGATCGGCAGTGGCAATCACGATAGAAAACACGATAGATTACACAAAGCCATTTAGTCAGCTTGATATATTCATGTCGATTTTCGTGCTCTAATGGCTCGCTGGTAGAGTGCCCCAAAAACAAAAATTCTCCTGCTGCAGTGTTTCGGTTTGGGCATCAGGATACGTGTTGCCAACTATCTAGCGCTGCCTGAAATGTATTTTTATCCGGCCTTGCACGCGTTATCCGAAACGTACCTTTTAACAGTTAGCCGTCTCGCCCATCGTTCAAATTTTTTCCACAAGCAGTACAACTCCGTTTCAGAAACGAAAGATGAATTCTGATTAGAAAACTTCAATGTCTTCTGTCAAATTTTCACGTATGCAGCCTGAATTGAGCAAATTCAAGAACATGGCTGAAAAGCAAAATCGATCTAAAAATATTCTCACTTTTTCTACTTGATGCCCATGCACAGGGACAATCTAAAGTAATTACATTTCAATGACTTATAAAAAAATCAATCAATTCGGCCTTGCTAAATACAGGTGTAAATTACTTCACAACCAATTGATATAATTAGATAAAATTTTAGAATGCTTGATTTTTGATACAATTCGTTTGGTGAGAAGGTCAGCTTGCCCCGTAGATTTCTTACTTTTACCCCGTAAATTTCTTATCCTAACCCGCACATTTCTTATTATTGCCCCGTAAATTTCTTATTATTCTCTCTGTAAGCAATTGAAAATATGGATTAAATTCCCTCCCGAACATAAAGAACACTTTAGAACATAAGAGAATCACTATTATTTCTTCGACACTTCGTGCCGAACATAAATTCTTTTTGTCTGGATTTGACTTCTCAAGTTTTGATCTCAAATAGATTCCTCACGCTACAACACGCTTGGTTATCCATTCAGAGGAACTAATGAACTTCTATATAACAAAACCTTTCAAAGTCGCCGCAAGCTCAGCATCTAGCAGCAGAGCATCGTCGAGCCTTTTCTTCCAGGCACGGCCTCTGGAATACGCATCTCTCCAAGCAAGATTGAGTGCATTGGGCCGGGTTTCCATCAAAACCTTACATAACAGTTTTGCCTGGCGAAGATCCTTCTCAGCCTTCCCGGCAACCGAGCCATGGCGGCGTGACGAAATAATCATCTTGTGAACTGCGTATCGCTCTGGTCGAGGGACACGTATGAGAAAAGATGCTCCATGCAAGACACAGACCCGCACACTGTCGACCAGCAGAAAGTTCAAGTGATGCAACGATTGAGCATCCAATGAGAAAGCCGGCAAAGACAAAACCTCTTCAGCTTCGGCAAAAGATGGTGTCAAAAACTCAACCAAATGTTCAGAACGCTTGCCTTTCGCCCAACGCCAGCACTTCTTCGGATCAAGCCCGCTCAACTGTATGTATCCGAGATTCTCCAGTAGCCCGGGCACCGATATCCGCTCAAATCTGGCTATCTCCGCTGAGAGCTTTTGAAAGCTTGCAATATCAACATCTCGGGTGAAATCCGCATAACCCGCATCAAACTTCACCCCCAAAAGAAGTTCATATGACCGGAAAGCATGCGTACCAACAAGAACCCCTCCCAAACGAAACACGCCATTTCTCGCCATTGCTTCCAGAAGCCTACCTGTCTCTTCTTCGGGCTCCAGCAGGCTTTCCTGCATCAAAATATTTAGATACCTGTCTTTGCGAGCTTCGATATCATCCGCACGAACCTGACCCGATTGGATCAACTTCAACCGCTCATTCAATTGGGGAGTTTCATTGCCAATGTAGCGCAGATCCCTTGCAACACCATTTTGTAAACCAGTCACGCAATGCACATTGCGGCCCACAAGATGTCGTTCGATGTTCTCTTTGCAGCCTAACAACTCCTCGAGCGCCAACGTTTCTGTCAGCCCCTCAGCCGCAGCACAAACATCATCCGGAAGCTTGCTTACATGCGAAGCCATCATTGAAGTCGTTCTTTCGTCCATGAGCTAATACCAAGCCATGAGCCTAAGCTGCTAACCTGCGCACACAAGAACTAATGCCGTTACAACACAAACTATTTTTTGTGTTGTAACGGCATCCATGGGCTTCTCTTTTTTTCAAAAGACCAAACCGACATCCGGTTTCCATACAGCAATGTATCTTTCTTGGTTTTCCTTTGGCTTAATCGCCTTCCAGCCGCCTGAAACCAGAACACACACTTGATGTTTCCGAGTTTGAAATCCAGGGTAGTTTAGCTTAAGGACCTATCTTCAGGACAGATTAAGAGAAAGCAATTTTTGAGCACTTTGAACCATGCAATCCATTGCCCCGCGCCAATTGAGCGAAGGCATATATGTTACTCTCTAATCAGACAGGCGAAATCAGAAGACGACCTTGCGGCCCCGATGGAACGCGTATTGGCCTGCTCTTTTCAACAGGCCAATACTATTAAGGGCGTCTAAACCTAGCTTCACCTTGAGCTATCAGGCCCAGTATCCAGCATAAGCATTGTTAACTACAAAGTCCGATCTGCACTTATCTTTCAACTCTTTCGTCACCGCGTCAAAAAGACTTGAAAACTCTCTGACGGTATCCCGATCAACGACCGGCATTTCATTCACCGCCAACCCGTAAGGCACTGTTTCACGGAACGCTTCCCGGCAACCGAGCTCCTGAACGAACTGAAAGTAGCGTTCATAGCCACCAATGACTTTATCGATATCACCTCTAATCTTGTAGATAAATTCCCGAGTGGCATCGTCAGCTATTTCATTAAGAAGAAAGCCCACACGCAAGTGGGGATTACAAGACATTGCCTGATCAAGCAGCTTCTTAAATCTGGGCAACGTTTCAACATCAAATGCCGAGAGCATCAGTGGTGAGACAATTAGATCTGCGATCTGCGAAACGCTGAATAGCTCCTCCTCCGAACGCGCTCCAACATCTATGATTATGACATCGAACTTGGGGATCAGACACTTCAAAGCCTCAATATCAAACCTCAACGGCGCGTCATTCAACGATTGCACATCAAAGTCGGGTGTAGAGCTCTGAAGTGCGTCACTCTCCCAGTAGCTGTAAACCTCTAGGTGGCACATCGTACGTCCTGTCTCTGCAACCAATAAGCGGCCTTCAGACGCACGAACCTTCCGCCATTTCAGCAAGACTTCTTGGGGATCAATTCCTACCAATGCAGTTCGGTATCCGAGTTGACGAAATTTAACAGCCATATTCGTTGCGATAGTTGTTCGACCGGTTCCGCCCTTCAAGCCACCAACTACAACCACAACTCCGTCCTTGCCCATATTCACCTCCATACAAATTATCCAATGAACCCAAAAATCGAGGGAATTAGAAGCAATAAAAATTAATAAAATGTAATCAAACACCTGAACAAGCAAATAAAATTCATAATAATTATTGATATTTATACAACTTTAATTTACAAAGAAAACAATAAAAAATTTTTAATAGAAAAATATAGAATATATTTACTTGTAATAGATATAAAAAATACAAATAATAAATAAGTTCAAATTATATTGAAGTACATAAACCTGTACAAGTAATAAAATAATATTTATTAATTCAAAAAATTCTGAACTATACTTATTTTTAAAAATTGAAATTATTGTGCGAATTATTAACAATCGCCCAATAACTTCAATTTTTTTAAGAGAAAGTTTTGTACAGAGAAAATCATGGCACTCCAGCTCCGAAGACCTCCCCCCAGAATCTTGAGGAGCTCCAAAATTTTATTGCCAACTCCCCACTCCCCCAGAGTCAACGCAAAAAACTAAGTAATGCCACCCAGTCTATAGGTGACTGGCTACAACGACCTCTTGTAGAGATCTCCACATCACCAAAGGAACTAAGTCTTGCGCTGATAGAGCTTAAACGCAGAAGGATACCAAGAATATCAAGCAAGCGTCGGACAAACGTAACAAGCAACTTGCGACAAGTGCTGGAAGTTTCCGGCATTTGCTCACGACTGAACAGTACCTCAATACCGAAAGGGCCTTGGACCAAGCTCTACACTGATTTCCTAGACTCACCTGAGAAATCAATACTCAGACCCTTTGCGAAATACTGTGCAGCGAACGACATCATCCCTTCAACCGTATCCTACGAAGTGTTTGAAGCTTGGTATCAATGGAAGGAGGAGAACCTGTTAAGGGTCACGTCCAACCACAAAAAATCAATGCTGCGCGCGATCAAATGCTGGAACGTTCTTGTTACACAGGCTGGCACATTTGAGTTGTGCCAAGTAGACACGCGCCGCAAGCGCCCACCTGCAGGTCTAATCAATCACCTTTTGCCTGCAAGCTTTCTGATCGACTTGGTCAATTTCAAGAATCTTCGAGGCGCGCAGATTACAAGGCCTTCTGAACCAATCAGCCGCTATCACGAAGCCTTTCAACGATCGAATGGCGCCCCGTTGTCGGCGACCAAGGTCGAGCATTGTGTTTCATCTGTGAAGCTTGCGGCAAAGACCGCCATTGCCTTGGGAATAAAACAAGCGGACGATCTCAGGACGTTATCTGATGTTCTAACTGTCGAAATAGCGAGCAAGACTGTCGAACAGGCAGAGAACCGAAATGGTCCCAGCGAATACCTTCTCTCCATTGCAAAAGACCTTAGATGTGTCGCCAAACGTTGGACATCATTGTCTCAGCTGCAGGAAACGCAATGGAAGGAGCTAATCGCAGGCATCAGCAATCACCTCGCTGTCTCGATCGGTCATCACCGGAACTTTATGACCGAGAAAAATCGAACGAAGCTGCTGAAAGTGCTGGAAGACAAAGCACTGGAGCGACTGATTTCATTCCCTAGGAAAACCTTGAATACAAACGAGGAATACCGGCTGAAACAGGGTACCGTCACATACAACATGGCGCTCGACGTTTGTTGTGCGGTTGCTGTGGCGATTTTATTAACGCTGCCTCTTCGCCGCGGAAATCTGTGCCGGTTGAAATGGAAGACCAATGTATCGACTGCAGCAGATGATGAAACTGGATTTTTAAGTATCCCAGGGAACGAAGTTAAGAACAAACGTCCCCTTACTGCCATCTTGCCAAAGCATGTTTGTCACCTGCTCTGGCTATATCGAGAACACTACTGGCCAGTTCTACACCCAAAGGATAGCTACTGCCCATTTCTATTCCCGACCCGAGACGGCCGTCATCGTGCTGCGCAGCCATTGGCAGACATGATTGCCCGCCGCATCAAAGAAGCAACCGATCTCGAAATCAACGTTCACTTGTTTCGCCATATCGTTGCGACACTTGCAATTCAAGAAGCGAGCAAAAGCGGAGAGATATCTCACGCGCGCTCAATCGTTGAAGGATTGCTAGGCTCATCTCCTGGCAGCAACGTTTCACATCGATATGCAGAACTGACAACGACAATTGCCGCTGACTGGTTTCAACGGAACGTGACTGCAAAGTTTCTTGAATAAATTAATTTCCGGATTTTTTTGGAGAAGCCATCAATTAATTAAGGCTTCTTCAAAAATTCAAGTAATTGATTTTATTGTAAAAATTTTAACTTAAGCAGAAAAATCATAATTTCATGAAGCTTCTTTGAACTCTTAAACTCAGATCGTTTGAAATTAATTCAACAAATAATTTCGGGAATCTGGAAACGAACTCAAATCGTCTTTAGCACAATTTGAAGACGAGAGTTTGATGCGATTACTGAACGCTAAAGAAGTTGCCTACCGTTTGGGCTACTCAACCTCCTGGTTCCATAAAAACCGTATAACGCTCTATCACAACGGCTTTCCGTTCCCCCGCCCCGGAACCAAACGTTGGGATCCAGTCGCTGTCAGCAACTGGATGCACGAAGGCGAGAGCAATCCATCATCCTCCCGCAATGTTTCCGCAAGCCGGCAGGCCTTGAACCAGCTGTAATCAGCACTTCTTGAAGGAATTACCAATGAAAAGAAAAACGGCGAAACGCCGCAACCCTCGTTACATGACCTCCAAAACACTCGGCGATGGAAACTTGTCGTATTATTACGAGCCACCAAAAGACGCGATTTTGGCAAAAATCGCTGAGCGCCATGCATTGGGTCAAGATTGGGAAAGGGCCGCGACACGTGTAATGGAACTGAACCAACGCGTCGATGAATGGCGAAAGCAAGAAAAGGGAAACCCTTGCCTTCGAGAGACTTTTGGTCAATTCAGCGTCAAAGCACTTTGCGAAGCGTACCTTGAAAGCAATAACTTTCAGCGACTGAAAGACAATACGAAAAGAGACTATCGCTCAAAGATTAATGAGATCATCGCACTCCCAATAGGCAACAGCAAAATGAGTCTTGGGCAAGTTAACTTTCATGAAATCAAGGTAAGTGACGCCGACAAGATTTATTCTTCACTCAAGATTGGTAAAAAGGGACAACCTCGCATCACACACGCTAACGGAATCATGCGTGTTCTCCGACTGATCTTTAACCTGGCGAAAAGATGGCACGACCTACCACAAAACCCGTTTGAAAATCCTGCCCTTGAAAGCCGAAAACCAAGAAAGATCATCTGGAGCAATGAGCAACTTGTATTGTTCTGCGAAACGGCTTTGGACATGGGTTTGATTTCAATCTACCTGGCAGCAATGATCGGACGAGAAACAGGGCTACGTGTTACCGACATCAGAAACTTGAAATGGGGAGACATAGGCGAAGATTTCATCGAGATCTCAGCTAGCAAAACCGATGCTTCGCTATCGATCCCAATTACCTCCACGCTGAAGAACGCACTTTCAGAGCACCGCTCTGAGGATGATGAATTTGTCTTGCTTACCGATGGAAAGAAGCTTCCCTACACAGAAATGCGATTGTCGCAGAAGTTCACAACGGTCAGAAGAGAAGCTGGATTACCTGAGCATCTTCAGTTGCGGGATTTCCGCAGTACACTGCTAAATGAACTCGCTGATGCCGGTGCGACTGAGGACGAAGTGATGGCAGTTTCAGGTCACGCGGATCGAGCAACATTGAAGCACTACGTTAAACCTACAAAACGGCGAGCTAGTCCAGCATACACAAAGCTGCTAAGTCAACGTAACTCCGGTTGAAAACCATCACTGACATTTGAAGCAATACCATGAACGTCAGCAAAAAAGTGAACGTGTACGAGTCCAGGGGGCACCTTCAAATCGGTGAGCTAACAATCACAGATGAAGGCCATCGAAGGTACTCTGTATTCGATTACGCAGATGAATGGGTTGCCTCTGAAAATGCATTTCCCATCTGCCCGGAGATGGAACTGCGTGGCGGACCCTTTTTCCGCTCGAGTAACCTTCCCCGCGACTCAATCCACCAAGTATTTCAGGATGCCACCCCAGACAGCTGGGGCAGAAAGCTTCTTGAGAGAGCATTCTCATGCAAGTTCTCGGAGCACGACTTCCTTCTTAATGCACCATCTGAAACTTGCATCGGATCCCTATCCTTTTTTGAGAATCAAGAGCACCATGAAACTAAATTCAGAGGCCCTGTTATACCGGACCTTTCGGATTTAGATCGCCTGTCAAAACTGATTGACCGCTATCTCGCCGAAGACTCTCTCAAGCCTGTAGAACTGACGGATCTGGTAAACGCTACCGCTACGCTAGGTGGAGCTCGACCAAAAGTGAATGTTCTAGATAATGGCACTCTATGGATTGCAAAGTTCACTTCGCCCAATGACAAACTTCCCATTGAGCGGATGGAAATCGCGACATTGAAGTTGGCTCGACTTTGCGGAATTGACACACCTGACGCACGACTATTGGAAAATCATGGACGATCGCCGATCGCACTCATCAAGCGCTTCGACCGACGTGATCAAAATCGTGTTCCATACATTTCTGCTCGCACAGCACTTGGAAAAGAAGGACGTGCCCAAGGAAATTATATCGAGATCGCGGAATTCATAAGGGCATCATGTGAAGATGCGTCACATGATCTTCATCAGCTTTTTCTAAGAATGGTTTTTAGCATCCTTGTTACAAACAAAGACAATCACCTAAAGAACCATGGGTTCCTTCACTATGGGGGGAACAAGTGGCACTTGGCGCCAGCGTTCGACATCAACCCCGTTCCGGAACTACATGCACGATTAGAAACACCAGTTTCTTCGATAGCCACCAACAATCCGTTGATCATAGATGCTCTGGATAATTGCTCTTATTTTGAACTCACTGAATCCAAAGCAAGCGCTTTAATAAAGCGCACAGCTCATATCATTCATGCACAATGGCTAGAAATTGCAAATCAGGTCGGCATTACCAGTAGTGACGCGAGAAAATACAAACCCGCAATTGATACTATTGAGATGTCAACCGCTCTAACAATGTAGTCATACCTTGACGTACCATGTTGAAGCCTCTCCTACATTCACATTCCACATCAATTTGGCCATTACAGTCTTTTACACTAGTGAATAGTTAAGGCTGAACAGGTTGCACAGGCATAACAGGCCCTACAGGTTTCACCGAGACTACCTAAAATCAACGCCCACACGGTACTGGACTTTTGTCGCGCAACTCCACAAATCCTGCCTAATCCAACACTTGGACTCTTGTCGCGCTCTGCACAGAAAACGTCTGGAACCAACGAGCGCGCGGTATTGGACTTTTGTCGCGCAGCTCCCCAAAGCCTACCTAATCCAACACTTGGACTCTTGTCGCGCTAGCACCGGAAACGCCTGAAACCAACGAAAACACAGCATTGGACTTTTGTCGCGCAACTCCATAAATCCTGCCTAATCCAACACTTGGACTCTTGTCGCGCTCTGCACAGAAAACGTCTGGAACCAACGAGCGCACGGTATTGGACTTTTGTCGCGCAACTCCCCAAAGCCTGCTTAATCCAACACTTGGACTCTTGTCGCGCTCAGCACCGGAAACGCCTGAAACCAACGAGAACGCGGTATTGGACTTTTGTCGCGCAGCGCTGAAATCGTACTTATGAAAATCCGATGATGAGCTGGCGTTAAATTAAGTCATCGCTTCGAAGCCAAAGTTTTGCCGCGAAGAAACGACCATAGCCCGTCCCAAAAAAATGGGGATAATCAATCCAGAGTATAAAATACGTCCCCCAAACAGCGGCGTAAAAAGCGTCAATTCGAAGTCGCAAAACCAGTTTGCGGACAGCGTTCCGAAACGCGTTTACGGAATGGGCCGCTTTGAAAATCCGGAATGAGATTTTTTGGCGCGATTATCAAATCGCTGAAAGCAAGGAAAAGTGTGATGGTGCCCCCGGGGAGAATCGAACTCCCACTCACTAAGTGAAACAGATTTTGAGTCTGCCGCGTCTACCAATTCCGCCACAGGGGCAGGCTATATGGGTGCGTGCTGCACCCCCATCAACGGGCGGGATAATAGCTGTAATTTTCGTGGGGTCAATGGGGGTTTATGCAAAAATGCAAGGATCCGGCCCACAATGAACTGCAGCGTTGCGATTTGGGGCAAAATACGCTTTGATCGGCGCGTCTTGGCGGGTAAAAACCCGGCACATATCGAATTTCGATCAACTCATAAAATAACACTCAGATTTAGAAGGCGCACCCGCCGTGCTTCGCAGCCTGTATGACTGGACCATGAATCTTGCCGCCCACCGCCACGCAGGGTTGGCATTGTTTTTCATTGCTGCGATTGAAAGCTCGGTCTTTCCGATTCCACCCGATATTCTTCTGATCCCCATGATCATTGCCGCACCGACCAAGGCATGGCGCTATGCGCTGATCTGTCTTGTGGGGTCAGTTCTTGGCGGGATGGTTGGCTATGGCATTGGGTACTTCCTGTTTGAAACCGTGGGCCAGCCCGTTCTTCAGCTTTATGGTTATGCCGCAAAGTTTGATCAATTCCGCGACTATTATAATGAATGGGGTGCCTGGGCCGTGTTTATCGCCGGTGTGACGCCGTTCCCCTATAAAGTCATCACGATCCTGTCGGGGGTTACGGCCCTTGATCCTGTTGTCTTTACCGTTGCCTCGATCTTTGCGCGTGGATTGCGGTTCTTTGTCATTGCCGCCCTGATTTGGAAGTTCGGTCCGGCCATTCGCGATTTTATCGAACGGCGATTGGGTCTCCTTTTCACCATATTTGTTGTGGTTCTTATTGGTGGCTTTGCCGCGATCAAACTTGTGCCCCATGGTTAAGGCCGTCCCCACCCAAAACAGTATCCACGCAATACGGACCTCTTGATAATGAAACAGTACCGCACCCGCACTATTTCAGCCTTTCCGCCGATCGCACTTTTGCTGGTATCGGTCGGCAGCCTTGGCTTTGCCTTTTACGCGCAATATGTCCAAAAGCTTCTGCCGTGCGTTTTATGCCTGTATCAACGCGTGCCATTTTATGGTGTGGCGGGACTTTCCGTTGTTGCGTTATTACTGCTGCGCTTTCCCGCCGCCGCGCGGTTTGTTGTCTATCTGTGTGGCATTACGTTTGCGGTCGGCACCGCAATTGCGTTTTATCACGTCGGCGTACAAGAACTTTGGTGGCAGGGGCCAGCCATGTGTGGCGGCGTTGAAAGCGGGGCCAGTTCAGTTGCCGACCTTAAGGCGCAACTCATGGCGCAGCCGATTATCCGCTGTGACAAGATCGACTGGAAACTTTTTGGTATCACCATGCCTACGGTCAATTTGTTTTTTTCTGCGGCATTGACTGTCTTTTGCCTGATCGCACCATCGCGCTGGATGAAGAAATAAACCGCCTCCCCAAATCATGACTTCGCTGTGATTACGGTTTTACGCACAATCGAAACCCGCCTGACACCTCAAGCGGGTTTTTTAAGGCTCCACACACCTAAAAAGCGAACAATACCGCGCAAAATGAACAAATACTCGATTGATAATGAGAATTGTTATTGTTTGCAGAATATTCCCAGTTATATTCAGTCAGCGATTCTTGGCGATTTCGCACGAGATTTTTTTTACACCACACGGACCAGCCTAAATTGACCGACATGACATTCCATCCGCATATGACCAGCAAGATCGAAGGTATTTCCCTTCGTGATGATCTGCGTTTCCGTCGCTGGAATGCAGCCATCACCGATCTATGGCATGTGGAATGTGAACAGAAAGCAGGCGGGACTTATGTTTCACAAGCGCCGCGTCTGGTTGCTATTCTTGACTGTGTTGGCGACGCCCGCGTTCAGGTCAAGGCTGCGGGTGATGATCTTTGTCAGGATCAGCATGGGCAGGGATGCCTGTCCTATATTCCAGCGGGCATGGAAGTTTCTTCTGAAATTCTCGGCAAATGCCGGCTGCGTCATCTTGATATCCATCTTGATGTCGACGCGATTGAAACCAGTCTTGGCACAACAGTTGACCACACAGCATTGGAAACCCCGCGCATCGGGTTTTGCGACCCGCGTATCAATGCATTGGTCCGCTTAATTGCCGATGATCTTGAAAACGGCATGTCCGGGCCGCAGATTTACGGCGACGGGCTTGTAACCGCCCTGACTGCTGCCTTGCTTGAACCGCGCAAGCCCGAGACCTTACCGCGCAAACGCGGCAAACTTGCCCCGCATCACTTGCGCAAATCGGTTGCCTACATTGAACAAAATTGCGGTCGCACCATCCGTCTGGATGAACTTGCCCAGCTGACCGGACTTTCCCAGTCCTATTTTTGCTCGGCATTTCGCGCCTCAACCGGCATGCCCCCACAACAATGGCAGATGAAGGCACGGGTCGAACGTGCCATGGACCTTCTAAGCCAGAGCAGCACATCGCTTGCCCATGTTGCCGCCAGCGTCGGCTTTGCTGACCAAGCCCACCTCACCCGTGTTTTCCGCCGGGTCGTCGGAACCACCCCCGGCGCTTGGCGCAAAGAAACCACCGCCTGAAATTAAACCAAAATTCGTTCAATACACCCAAATGCGGTTCAATATTCACACCCCTCTGACGTGATATCGAAAGGCCATCATGGAAGATGGCCCGCAGGTTCCCGCCAAGCTGGTCGTCGTAAAAGACAACCGACACAGGGAATTGCCAAATGCGTTTTACACGACAGAAACTGTCGACGACCCTTTTGCTTGGTACAGCAGTCGCACTGGTGTTTGCTGCCCCCGATTTTGCGCGGGCGCAATCAAGTGATGAAGCTTCACAACAAGACGTCACCCTTGATGCTCTGGTCATTGAAACTGAAAGCTACAGCGCCAAAGCGCCCGTAGAAGGTTACGTTGCCAAACAGTCAAGCACCGGCTCAAAATCCGACACACCCATAGAAGAAATTCCGCAGTCAGTATCCGTAATTGGTCGTGAGGAAATGGAGAACCGCGGTGTGGATAAGGTTGACGAGGCGCTACGCTACACAGCGGGCGTTTTCAGCCAGCCATATGGCTCTGATACAGACACCAACTGGATCTACATTCGCGGTTTCGATGCAACACAAACAGGAACCTACCTAGACGGGTTGCAAAATTACGCTTATGGCTTTGGCGCATTCATGATCGAGGATTACAACCTTGAGCGTATTGAGGTTTTGCGTGGTGCAGCTTCTGTCCTCTATGGGGGAACAAACCCGGGTGGGATGGTTAATTATGTCAGCAAGCGCCCGACCGATGAGCCTTTACATAAACTTGAACTATCGGTAACCGACACTGGAAAGTTAGGCACTGGTGTCGATATCAGTGAACGGCTCAGCAACGACGCCGCCTATCGGGTAACAGGTCAGTTTACCAATGGCGAAGAACAAGTTGACGAGAATGAGGGATTTCAGGGCTCAATCGCGCCAACTTTCCTCTGGACCCCAAATGACGATACCAGCCTAACCCTGCTCAGCAGTTTCACCTTTGTCGATGGCCAGCATAATGGTGGCCTTGGCTTCCTGCCCTACAATGGCACTGTGGTGGATGCGCCCTACGGCAAAATTGACCCTGACACCAACTTTACAGAACCAAACCTCGATAAAGATATGCGTCGTCAGGCCATGGTGGGCTACGAACTTGAACACGACATCAATGATGATCTCACCTTCCGCCAGAACGCACGTGTAGGCCACATCGACATTCACGAAATCTATTACTATCCCAGCGGATACGCCGTTGGCGGCTCTGCCCCAAGCGGTAGCAACTACGATCTTGATCGCTGGGGCTTTGAACACCGAACCGAAATGACCACGATCGGTCTGGACAACCAACTCGAACAGAAGTTTTCCACCGCCAATCTGGATCATACCCTATTGGGTGGCATCGATATGAAACGGTTCGACATGAGCCGAAAAGAATCATCTGGCGCCGGTACCGATATTGATCCGCTCAATCCGGTTCATGGCACCTCACAGGTTGCACGTAGCGCCTATCTGGATCAGGACATTGTCATGAACCAAATAGGGTTTTATGCACAAGACCAGATAAGATTTGGCGATGGATGGATTACAACACTGAACGGGCGCTATGACTACATTTCTACCGATGCTGACGACCCCATTTCGACGTACAACAACTACAGTGAGTCCGAGGGAGAGTGGAGCGGTCGGGCTGGTATTGCTTATACCTTCAACTCGGGCCTGACCCCATATGTCAGCGCAGCAACCTTCTTCAACCCTGTTCTGGGATCAAGTGCCAATGGTGTGTATCGCCCCGAAACTGGCGAACAATATGAGGCTGGACTGAAGTATGTTCCGCAGAACTTTGATGGCCTGTTCACCGTTGCGGCATTCGATCTAACACGACAAAACGTAATCACAGGTACGTTCCAGAATGAACGCCAACTGGGCGAAGTACATTCACAGGGGATTGAGCTTGAGGCCAAAGCCAATCTGACCAAAGAACTCCGCCTGACTGCAAGTGCAACTGCGTACGACCTCGAAATCACCGAAGAAGAAGATCGGAGCCTTATCGGCAAACAGCCGGTGACTGTTCCAACAGAAATGGCAAGCCTGAGCCTCGACTATACCTTTAGCCAAGGTACCCTTGAGGGACTTCGCCTGATTGGTGGCGCTCGTTATCAAGGAGCATCCTATGCTGACGAGAGCAACGAGAACCAAGTCCCCTCAGCCACCGTGTTTGATGCCGGGATCGGTTATGGCCTTGAGGACCAATGGGACCTCAGCTTGAACGTCTCCAACCTTCTCGACAAAGAATATGTGGCAGGCTGTAGTTCGATAAACGCTTGTGGATATGCTGAAGGGCGTAGTGCCCTTCTGAAATTGACGGTGAACTGGTAATTGCAGCATAGATCACAGCTACGACCATTTAAAAAAGCCGACGGAGCATATTCCGTCGGCTTTTTTGTTTCACGCGACACCACACAACTTAGAAATCATATTCCAGTTCGGTATCCCAGTATAAAAAATCCCGCCAACTTTCGTGAAGATAGTTTGGCGGGAAACGGCGTCCTGTTGTCTGCAACTCATGCATCGAGGGCTGTCCCGGCGTCCTGCGAAGCCGAAGCCCCGCCTCGCGCACCGATCGACTACCCTTAAACAGGTTACATGTCGAACAGGCCGTGACGATATTTTCCCAGTTGGTCCGTCCCCCACGTGACCGCGGAATGACGTGATCAAATGTCAGTTCATTGGTCGGTAGGCGGTCATTACAATACTGACAGGAAAACTGATCACGTAAGAACACGTTAAACCGTGTGAAGGCCGGACTGCTTTTAAGCGGAACATATTCCTTGAGCGAGATAACGCTGGGAAGCTTCATTGTGAAGGATGGCGAATGAACTTCGCGATCATATTCCGAGAGAACATTAACGCGATCAAGAAAGACCGCCTTGAGCGTATCCTGCCAGGGCCATAGAGACAGCGGGAAGTAACTCAACGGCCGGAAATCGGCGTTAAGAACAAGTGCAGGACACACATTGGGCGATAAATGCATACCATTCGCTCCACCGTGTTTACCGAGTCGCTTACTTTATTTAGCAGGTTCGGGAATCTTGGAAGATGAAGATATCGTGACGTTCCACAACCCAGCGCGACGCGGTCACATAAACCACTGATAGAGCAAAGTATAAACCAATTTCACAAAAGCGCAAAGACCGTGTTCCGCCGAGTCGCGTTTACGTGTTCGCACACCGGCTCAAGCCCAGAAAAGCCAGGCGACAGCACTGATATCGCAGCCACAAAAAAGCCGCCCATCCATGATGGTGCGGCAATTCATGCGGCTTAAACCCAAGCCAGATATATTCAGAAAAAACGAAGGGCCCGCCAGAAGCGAGCCCTCGTAAAATCTGTGCGTAAAGCAGAAGCCTAATTAGGCAGCTTTTGCTTCAACAGCTTTGGCAACCTGGCGTTTGATTTTCACCAAATCCGCCGGAAGCTTTGCATTTGCAGTGCTGAGCAAAAACGCATCCAGACCACCACGTTTTTCGATGGTGCGGACAGCATTGGTGGTCAGACGCATACGCACCGAACGACCGAGCGACTCGCTAAGCAGCGAAGTCGGCTGCAGGTTCGGGAGGAAACGACGTTTGGTACGATTGTGGGCGTGGCTCACATTCATGCCGACCAAAACGCCTTTGCCGGATACCGGGCAGCGACGTGCCATGACCTGATCTCCTGGTCTATAAATTCGCAAAAGGACGCTTGGCCTGAACACGCAGGCCCGCGCTTGGAGCCGGGTTATTACCGCCTCTGACCAATGCCGTCAAGCCTTCATCAACGCAATTACGCGACAAAAACGCCGATCTGGTGTGTTTTGCCACCAATTTTGGGTATGGGCCGTATTTTCCCCAACTCAACCGCAAGGAATCAGCCTCTTTTCAAACCAGCGCGACAATATCACAGCCATGTTTTTAGGGGAAATCGACCAAATTCAACGCCCGCATATGCCGATTCTCCCGCCAGAGAGCATATATATAAAGTCAGACATCGCAGTTCGCCGGGCCCGACTGGAAATTGACACGGATCAAAGTAACGACGCGCATGTGCTGATAGCTTTATCCTCACAGAATTCAAGATTATCTTTCAAAGCAAGGTGCGAAATGAAAACAGATAGCAATGTGTCCCTTCCCCTTTTGGGAATTCTGCTGGTCGCGGTTATCGGGCTGGTCTTGTATCTGGTTGGCTTTGTTCTGGCCCATTTCGGCATACCGATCGCATCGGCCTGGATTTATGTCGCACTGGCACTCGTGCCCGTTGTCTTCGTCGTCCTGTTTGACTTCAGCCGCTAGTCCCGCGCACCTGGTTGCACGACAAGAAACAAACGGCCTGCCATGATTTATGGCAGGCCGTTTTGCGTTCTACAGACGTCTTAGGGTCAGGACCCTAGACTGATGACTTTTTAGCTTGCCAGTGCGGATCTAAACAAGGGCCCTTGGCCGGACGAGCAAAGAAGTATCCCTGATAGGCATCGACCCCCATGCCTGCCAGTTCTGCGCGCTGCTGATCGGTTTCGACACCCTCGGCAATGACGTTAAGGCCAAAGCGATGCGCGATCAAAATCGCACCTTCAATCACAACACGGGCATTTTCATCCATTTTAAGGACAAACGACTTATCGATCTTGACCGCATCCACCCGGATTTGATGCAACCGTGACAAGGATGAATACCCCGTTCCAAAATCGTCAATGTGAACTTCAATGCCCATGTCATGAAGAACCGACAAAACATCGGCAATCAGCATGATTTGGCGTTGGTCGAAAATGGATTCCGTGACCTCAAGAATCAGACGGTTTGCCGAGAGTCCTGTTTCACGCAGGATACCCTCGACCATCCGGGCAAAGTTTGGCACAACGATCTGGCGTATGGAGACATTGACGGCCACCTTGGTTGTCGGTGAAATGTCCTGCCAGCTGTTGAGCGTCGCGCAGGCTTCATGCAACACCCATTCACCGATCCCGACGATCTGAGCCGATTCTTCGGCGATTGGAATGAATTCATCCGGCGTGATGGCTCCAAGCTCGGCACTGTTCCAACGAAGCAGAACCTCATACGAGGTAATGGCGCCGTCCTTCGCCCTGACTACGGGTTGATAAGCAAGATAGAACTCATTTCCCTGCACAGCCCGACGGAGCGCCTGATTGATGTTCAAGCGCCGTTCTTGTTCGACCAGAAGCGTGCTGTCATAGTTATGTACGTTGCCGCGGCCTTCGCGTTTGACCTCCGCAGCCGCCAGATCAGCCCAGTGGATCAGCTCGGAAATGCCCGGATTATGGCCGGTGGCAAAGGCGACACCCGTGCTAAAACCAACATGCAGGGTATGGCCGGAAATGTTGATCGGTTGATTGACCGAGTCACGGGTCTTTTTGATGGTTGCCATAACCAGCGAGTGAAGATCATCAATTGGGGCCGCCAACACCATCAAGAATTCATCTCCCCCCCAACGGCCAACCGCATGTTGCGACCCACCAAACTGACGCAACCGCGCGCCAACCACGCGAAGCACTTCATCACCGATTGCGTGGCTTAGCCCGTCATTGATTTGTTTGAAGTGATCAAGGTCAATAAACAGAACGGCAAAATCAAGATCCCCGCCCCGGCCACAGACTTCGTCGAACCATTCGACAATCCCGTCACGGTTCAAAAGGCCCGTTAACGTGTCATGCACCACCAGATTGCGGAGCTCCTCTGTACGCAGCGCCACACGAGCCTCAAGCTTGGCATTCCAGTCCTCGGTAATGCGGTTCTTGTGCCGTAAATCTTCGACCAGCCCCTCGTTGCGGTGATGGAGGATCAGGGACCGAAACAGAACCACGTGGTTATTGCGATGGGTAAACAGCATGACGAACAGGAATATGATCGCCAGAATGGCCAAAATGTAATTGAGCCCCGACATCGCGAGCAAAAGAATGGCTGGAGGGAGCAACAAAATGACCAGATATATGCGTCCGACAATGAAAATCGGCGCAAGTATGCCGGTGGCACCACCCGCAAGACCGGAAAAAATAATCAGAGTCAAAAACTGACTTTCGCTGCGTACATTGGGGATTTGCAGAACCCCAATCACCGCCCACAGCACAACAGCAATCAACACACCGGCGACATATTCTTGATACCAGTGTTTATAATCCCGATCATCAAGTTCAGGCGTTTTCTGACGTAGCTTATAGTACCGGAAACCCGACCATAAACGTACAAGACACACGGCCAGAACGGCGGCGAACCAAAGCAAGGTGTTAAGGACAACTTCGCCCTGCACCCAGAACATCACCAAGAGCCCGGCCCCTGCGGCAAGGTTGACCAGAATGTTCGCCCAGCTATTGCGATATGCAAGATCAAGCTGATCCCGGCGCACCTTGCCGATCAGATCTTTATCTGCTTCGTGACCGACATCCGGATCGACAAAGCGCTTTGCGAACCTTTTGACCAAACTGGTGGCTTTTTGATCCATCAGTACTTTTCGCCTCTGCTTCATCGTACGTATCTATGATCCTATACATAGGTACTAAATCAAGCCAGAGCGAATATACAAACAACGCCCCCGTAAAAAGAGCGGAAATAAAGACTTCCCAGCAAAAGTCACAAGGTTTTGATTTCATTCACGAAGAATCCCCGAACAGCCCGTAGTAGCGCGACTGTTCGGGTGTAACTAGGGTCTGAACCCAATCAAAATCAGAAGATTTCAAACACCTGCCCGGTCTGAAGTCCTTCAACCGACTTGGCATATCCCAGTGCCGCGCGCGCCGCAGGCACCGGATCATGCCCGCGGAAATAGGCTGCGTAGCCTTCCATAGCCTCAAGGATCACACCCGGACTTACCGCGTTGATACGCTGGCCCGGCTTCATTTCAGTTGCCGCGGCTTTGACAAAGGACTCGATCGCACCATTGACCATTGATGCCGAACTGCCATAGCGGATCGGATCGCGGGACAAAATACCGGTGGTCAGCGTGAAGGACGCGGTCTCGGCAACATAATCCCGCCCAATCAGCACAAGGTTGACCTGCCCGAACAGTTTGTCATCAATCCCGATACGGTATTTTTCCTCGTCCATGTCAGCAAGGTCTCCGAAATGGACTTTGCCGGTTGTTGACACCACCGCATCAACCGCACCGACTTTTTCAAACATCGCACAGATCGATGCCGGGTCTTTGAGGTCAACTGTCACATCGCCGCTGTTGCGCGATGCACGAATAATGTCATGGCGTGCGGACAGTTCGGCATCAACGCCTTTGCCGATGATCCCCGATGCCCCGATCAATAGTACCTTCATTCTCATTCTCCATATGTGGAATTTCCAATGGATGAAGGATTTCACAAAACAGTTCGGTCGATAATCTGGCAATTTTCAAACATGTTGTTTAATATATTAAACAATGAAAGATTATCTTAGCGAAATGCGCAGCTTTGCTGCGGTGATTGAACAGGGCAGCTTTACCGATGCCGCCCGTGCAACTGGCGTGTCCAAAGGGCTGATCAGTCAGCATGTCAAACGGCTTGAGGATGTGCTGGGTGCACAATTGCTGTTTCGCTCCACCCGCAAACTCGAACTGACCGAAATCGGCGGGACCTTTCTGGCCTATTGCCAGAACATCACCCAAAGTGCCGATGCCGCGTTTGAAGCGGTCGAAGCACTGCGCGGTGAACCGGTTGGCAGCGTGCGCATCACGGTGCCGGTATCGTTTGGCGAGATGTTCTTGCAGGACATTATTGTCGCGTTTCAAAAGATCCATCCGCGCATCCAGATCGAAATGGAACTGGAAAACACGTTCCGCGACTTGCAGGCGTCGCATATTGATATCGCCATTCGCGCCGGACTGACCGACGATCCCGATCAGGTTGCCATCCCGCTGGGCCAACTATCCGAACTGGTGTGCGCCAGTCCGGCATATTGGCAACACCACACCAAACCGCAAACACCGCATGATCTTTCCGATCATAATTGTCTGGTCAACTTTCAATATTATAAGGACCGGAAATGGGTGTTCTTTTCACAAAGCGGTCCGCAATCGATCACCGCACAGGGTAACTTGCGGTTAAACCACTACCCGCTTATCCGAAATGCCACCGTGCAGGGGCTGGGTGTTGCCCGCCTGCCCCGCTATGTCGCGATGCCCGAAATCCACGCCGGGCGGCTTGAAACCGCGCTGGAGGAGTATCGTTCACCCTTGCGACCGATCTACCTTGTGTATGCTTATCAGGGCAACCTTCCGGTCAAGAACAGGCTGATGATTGATTTCATTCGAAACTGGTTTACCGAGCGCCCTGATCTTCTGGAAACCAATGGACCAAACAGCGTCTAAAAGCCGTTTGCTTAAACCTGATCGGTCATCGCGATAACATCTGACGGTTCAAGCCCTTCTTCACGCATGGATCGCAAGGTTTTGGATTTATCTCGTTTGGCAAATCGCTTTCCGTCCGGCCCGGTCAGAAGTCCATGATGGTGATATTCCGGCACGTCATAGCCCAGAACTTCTTGTAGCAACCGATGCAGGTGGCTGGCAAAGAACAGGTCTTCACCACGGGTAACAAGGCTAATGCCCTGTAAATGGTCATCATGGGTCACCGACAAATGATAGCTGGTCGGGGTCTCTTTGCGGGCGAGGACAACATCGCCGAAAATTTCCGGTGTGGCGATCTGACGCCCCGCCGCACGGTCAAACCAGACAAGTTCGCGACCGACCCGGCCAACTGCGGCCGTCATATCCAAACGCAGGGCATAACTTTCACCTGCGGCGATACGGTCACGACGTTCTTTGGCAGAACAGGCACGGCAGGTCCCCGGATAGAGCGCCCCATCCGGTCCATGCGGTGCATTGCCAATCTGGGCGACTTCCGCCTGAATGTCTTTACGCGTGCAGAAACATGGATAGAGCAGCCCCATATCCGTCAGGCGATCAAGAACGTTTTGACAATCCGAAAAATGATCTGATTGCACACGAACGGGTTTTTCCCATTCAAGCCCCAGCCACGCGAGGTCCTGATAAATCGCATCAAGATATTCCGCACGGCAACGGGTTTGATCGATGTCTTCAATCCGCAACAGGAACCGGCCATGTGGCCCGGACTGTTTGAATGAAAACAGTGCCGATGCCGCATGACCAAGGTGTAAATAGCCAGTTGGGCTTGGCGCAAATCGGGTAATTGCTGTCATGGCGTCAGCACCGTCCCCCAAGAAGTTTACCAGCGGTCGCGATCACCTGCGGCACGATCACGCGCCTGCCCGGTATCAGCTGGAACGTGGCGGATTGGACGTTTGGGCTGACGCGCACCTTTTTCATCGAACAGATCGGAGAGTTCGCGCAGCATCGCGCCCCCCAGTTCCTCGGGATCGTTGATTGTCACGGCACGCTGGTAATATCGTGTCACATCATGACCAATCCCGATCGCCATCAGTTCGACCGGTGACTTGGTTTCGATCCAGTCAATCACTTCGCGCAAATGCCGTTCAAGGTAATTTCCCGAATTGACCGAAAGCGTTGAATCATCGACCGGCGCACCGTCGGAAATCACCATCATGATCCGGCGTTGTTCAGACCGGCCCAAGAGGCGTTCATGCGCCCACAGAAGCGCCTCGCCATCGATGTTTTCCTTAAGCAACCCTTCGCGCAGCATCAAGCCAAGGTTCTTGCGCGCACGACGCCACGGCGTATCGGCCGCCTTATAGATGATATGACGCAGATCATTGAGACGCCCCGGCTTTGGCGGCTTGTCCTGCTCGACCCAGCGTTCACGCGACTGCCCGCCTTTCCACTGACGGGTGGTGAAACCGAGAATTTCGACCTTCACCCCGCACCGTTCCAGCGTACGGGCAAGAATATCAGCCGACAGGGCCGCAATCGTAATCGGACGACCGCGCATCGAGCCGGAATTATCAATCAGAAGGGTGACAACCGTATCGCGGAAATCAGTATCCTGTTCCTGCTTGAACGACAGGGACGTGGATGGAGTCGAGACAATCCGGGCCAGTTTGGCGGCATCGAGAATGCCTTCTTCAAGGTCGAAGTCCCAACCACGGTTTTGCTGCGCCATCAGGCGGCGCTGCAACCGGTTGGCCAAACGTGACACCACGTTTTGCAAATTCGCCAGTTGCTTATCAAGCATGGCCCGCAGACGGGAAAGTTCCAGCCCTTCGCACAGCTCATCAGCCGTGACGATTTCATCGAACTCACGCGTGAACGGCTCATACCCACGTTCAAGCGGCTCATTGCGACCATCAAACTCAGGTTGTTCACCCGGTCCGGCAGGCTGTTCTTCCTGCGACATGGCTTCAAGCTGCTGATCGTCGATATCGCCTTCACCGGCTTCGGCGTCTTCGGTGCCAGCGTCCTGCTGATCATCACTGCCATCGGGTTCAGAATCGTCGTTCTGCCCCTGCTGGCCGCCCTGACTTTCCAGATCCTCCTGATCAGGATCGTTTTCGCCACCTTGTTCCTCGTCATCCTCGCTATCCTGATCAGGCGGGGAATCATCGCCAAGGTCATCTTCAAGCGACAAATGATCGAGCAAACGGCGCATGCTGCGCGCAAAGGCATCCTGATCATCAAGAACATCGCGCAGATCGCCAAGGTCGGTTCCTGCCTTGTCTTCGATATGCGACCGCCACAGGTCAATCAACGGGCGTGCTGATTCAGGGGCTTTTTCACCCGTAAAGATTTCGCGGGCCAGCATGCCGATGGCGTCAGCAAACGGCGCATCTTCGCGTGCCGTCAGCCGGTGATAGCCTTTGGCGTGGCAATCCTGTTCGAAATGTTCATGCAGGTTTTTACGCACACCGGGAAAATACCGCGATCCCACCGCTTCGCAGCGCGCAGTTTCAAGTGCGTCATAAACAGCCTGTGCTTCGGCGGTTTCAGGCATACGCCGGGCGTGCAATGCCGCATCATGATGGCGCATTTTAAGCGCCCAACCATCTGCAACACCGCGCAAATCAGCTACCTCACCCTTTGGCAGGGCTTGCTTGGGCATTGGCAGTCGGACGTGTTCACCATATCCGCCAGGCCGACCACCTTTGACAAAGCCTACTTCCAGATCATTACGCCCGGCAAGCGCGCGAAACGTCGCCGCCGTGCCGCGCAAAAACCCGGAAAGAGCCTCATCATTTTTCATTGTCTCACCCGCCTTGGGAACCAACTCGCCGATCTGCTTTAATGCCATGGGATCGCTGCTTAACGAACCATCACATTAATGGCTTCTTCGGGCAGTTCTTCGCCAAAGCACCGTTGATAGTATTCAGCCAGAATCGGACGTTCGACTTCATCGCAACGGTTCAGGAACGTCACGCGGAAGGCATAAGACATATCACCGAAGATCTTGGTGTTTTCCGCCAGGGTGATCACGGTACGCGGGCTCATCACGGTTGAAATATCACCCGCAACAAACCCGTGCCGCGTCAGGTTGGCAAGCGCAACCATGGCTTCGATTTTCGAACGGCCTTCGGGCGTATCAAAATCTGGCACCTTGGCGGCGATGATGTTGGTTTCATCTTCGACCGACAGATAGTTCAAGGTCGCAACAACCGACCAACGGTCCATCTGCGCCTGGTTGATCTGCTGGGTACCGTGGTAAAGGCCCGTGGTATCGCCAAGACCAACCGTGTTCGAGGTTGCGAACAGGCGGAAATGTGAATGCGGATGGATGACCTTGTTCTGATCAAGCAGGGTCAGTTTACCGTCAACTTCCAAAACACGCTGGATGACAAACATCACATCGGGGCGACCGGCATCATATTCATCAAATACCATCGCGACCGGGCGTTTAAGCGCCCACGGCAAGATGCCCTCGCGGAATTCGGTAACCTGTTTGCCATCCCGCAGAACAATCGCATCCTTACCGATCAGGTCAATACGGCTGATATGGCTATCAAGGTTCACGCGTACGCACGGCCAGTTCAAGCGTGCCGCCACCTGTTCGATATGGGTCGATTTACCCGTGCCGTGATACCCTTGGATCATCACACGGCGATTGTGGGCAAAGCCCGCCAAAATCGCCAATGTAGTATCGCGGTCAAACCGATAGGTCGGATCAATCGCTGGCACATGTTCGCTGCCCTGACTAAAGGCAGGGACGTCCATATCGGCATCAATCCCGAACGTATCACGGACGGAAATGGTGGTATCAGGCGTGTCCAGCGGATGTTCGGCTGCTGCACCTGTCGCTTCGTAACCTTGGCTCATAAGTACTCGCGCATTATCTTGGACCGACGCTGGTGGCGCGGTCGTTTCATTAAACTTGCTCATTAATAGCGGCTAAGTCGCATCACACAAAGGGAAGATGCGCAAAAAATCTCTATTACCGCAAAAGGATCAATCGATAAGCCATCCTACGGGCCGGTTCGACAATCGGATTTAACAAAAATCCACTCAGGATCAAAGTGAAACACGCGATTCAAGATCGCGGATATAGCTCATCAAGGACGAATAAGCCGCACTGATCATTTTAAACCGCTCTTCTGCCACTTTATCCCCGCCATTTGCGTCCGGGTGATACTTCTTTGACAGGGCCTTATACTTGGTTTTCAACTCGTCTCGGGTGAACGGCCAGCCAAGATCAAGCGTCGCCATCGCCTGCTGTTGTTCGGATGGCATGCCAAGCGCCCCTGCACGGCGCTGAGCTTCTTCGCTTTTGCGTTTTTGCTCTGCGCGCGCCCGGTCATCGGCACCGGGGCCATGATGGGTTTGATCGCCGTCTTCATTGAAAAAGCCGAACCCGTCCCGGAACTTGAAATTGAACGGCTTTTTGGACCCGCGAATGTGACCGAACTGCCAAGTGGGGCGCTGCCAGTGCGTATCACGGCGCATGTCACTTTCAATATCTTCGGCCTTCATGCCGGCATAGTAGTTCCAGGATTTGTTGTATTCGCGCACATGCTCGAGGCAGAACTGATAATACTCACTCAGCTTGCGATCTTTGGGCGCACGAAATTCCCCATGACCGTCACAGTCTGGCCAATCGCATTCGGGCAAGACCGGTTCGTCATGGTAAAGTGTTCTGCGCTTGTTGCGGTGTCCTCGGTTCATGTGCGTCTATATGTTCTGGATATCGCTGCTCGCAATATCATACGGTTCGATTAAATGCGATAAAAGGCTTGAAAAACTGCCGTCGCATGACAGAACGTCACTCTACGTTTCGTTTTTTGCAGTGATCTGCAAACATCCAATGGAAATAGAGGCTCTTATCATGCAGGTCGCCAATCAGATCCGTGACATCCTGACCAAAGAATTTACCCCGGCCAAACTCGAAATCATCGACGATTCGTCGAAACATGCCGGTCATTCGGGTGCAGACCCGCGCGGCGAGTCCCATTTTTCAGTTCTGGTTGTCTCTGACAAATTTGATGGGGAAAACCGCGTCAGCCGTCAGCGACTTGTTTATAGCGCCCTTGACGAGCTTCTTAAGGACCGGGTCCATGCACTCGCCCTGAAAACCATGACCCCGGTCGAGTACGAAGCAGTAGCGGCACAAAGAAATCCATAAGGCGATTTCCACATTGTGAAATCAACCTAGACGATCTTTCCGTTTAAGCGCATTGCTTTAAGAACAAGCCACGCCTGCAACCCTTGCAGGCGTGGCACAGATACCGGTCAATGGTATCTGGTTTAAACGGGAGGACTATGTAATGAACAAGCGCCTTATCGGGGCGACCATTGCCCTTGTCTTATCCGGTACCGCACATGCGCAAGCACCTGCACCGGACAATCTCGAAAAGCTCTCAAATTTCCAATCAACCGGAACGACAGAATTCACCGTCATTGAACAGGGTGGCGACTATGCCGCCGGGATCAAAAAGACCCTTGAAGGCATCACATTGCCGCCCGGGTTCAAGATTGGTCTCTATGCCATTGTTCCCGACGCCCGCCATATTGCCGTTGGACCACAAGGGGTTGTTGTCTTTGTTGGCACCCGCAAAGACAAGGTCTGGTCGGTCACCGACCGCAACAAGGACCGCGTCGCCGACGAGGTTAAGGATTTTGCCCCATCACTTCGTTTTGCCATCCCGAACGGTCCATGTTTCTCACCTGACGGCATGCTGTATATCGCCGAGCAGAACCGCGTCCTGACGTTCCCGGCTGCGGAATTTTTCTATGAAAGCCCGGACGTCGCAGCATTCAATGTCATCAAGCAAGGCGATCTCATCCCACCAGCAGAAGAAAGCTACAATCACACCGCACGTGTTTGCAAAATCGGTCCGGACGGGAAACTTTATATCTCGCTCGGTCAGCCGTTTAACGTGTCTCCACCTGAAAAACTTGATCTGTATCGCGACCACGGGATCGGCGGTATCATCCGCATCAATACCGATGGTACCGAGCGTGAGGTGTATACTTACGGGGTGCGCAATTCCGTTGGTCATGATTTTCACCCGCAAACCGGCGAATTGTGGTGGACCGATAATCAGGTCGATGGCATGGGCGATGAAATTCCGCCCGGCGAAATCAACCATCAAACTTCCGCTGGCCAGCACTTTGGCCATCCATGGTATGGCGGCGGCGATGTCCGTACCAATGAATATTCCGGACAGGACGTCCCCTATGACGTCGTGATGCCCGCGGTCGAAACCATTGCCCATGCCGCCGACCTTGGCATGAGCTTCTATACGGGCAAGATGTTTCCGGCCAAATACAAGAACGCCATATTCTCGGCCCAGCACGGGTCATGGAATCGCACGACACCGGTTGGTGCGCGTGTGATGGTGACCTTTATTGATGCCGAAGGAAACGCCAGCATCGAACCCTTTGCCGAAGGCTGGATTGACGAGAATGACGAATATCTCGGCCGTCCGGTAGATGTCGCCCAACTGCGTGATGGTTCGATCATTGTTTCAGATGATCTTGCCGGTGCACTCTATCGCATCTGGTATGAGGGTAATTGATGCGTATTCTGATGATCGCACTCCTCGGCGGGCTTTTGCCCGCCGGGGTTCTGTTCGCCCAAAACACCGACGTCCCCGCCTCTGACGCCACCGACAACCAAATCACCGGTGACTTGAAGGATGGCCGGAAGGTTGCGGGCATGTGCCGAACCTGTCACGGGTTGGATGGCAAGGCCCGCATTCCGATTGCACCACATATTGGCGGGGAAACCGTTGACTATCTGATGGCGCAATTGCACGCGTTCAAAAGCGGCGAACGCGAACATGAAATGATGACTGTGGTTGCGCGCGGATTATCCGACGACCAAATCAGGGATGTCGCAACATGGTTCAATCATTTTGACGTTGTGACCACCTTACCTGCAGGCAAGACAGAAGACGACGCACCGGAGCTATGTGTTGGCTGTCATGGCGTAAACGGTATTTCGGATTTGCCCGATGCCCCCAATTTGGCCGGGGAAACCAACATCTACATCGAAACCCAGATCAAGGCATTCCGGACCGGTAAGCGCACACATGACGTCATGACCCCGATTGCCAAAGATCTGACAGACGCCGAAATGCAGCAGGCATCGGACTGGTATAGCCAGATCAACATCAAGATCACTGATCCGTCGGGGAAATAAATCACCGCCAAAAGGGTAGACCGGGAAGTTTAGCTTTCGGGGCGCAATGCGGCGGACACATCCAAACCAACGGTGAGTGCCGCCATGACGTTGCCGGTATCCGGATCAATTACAGGAACGGTAATCTGCGACAGGAAAGAACGGGTCGAGCCATCAAAAAGGATGTCATCAATCTGGGCATGGCCGCGATTTAGGTTGTCGGTCATTTGGAATTTCGTCTCGTCTGACTGATCAAAATCAGACGTCACCCGGTTCATGCCGATCACTTCGCCACGAAGATTGAAAACAAAGGCTTCTGCGACATGACCACCCGATGCCTGTTGGAATTTCCGCAAATACTGCGATAGGTCGTTTTCCAAGATGTTGGACGCCGCAAGACTAATGTCACCGTTGCGAACTTTGGCGATCCATTCAACATCAAGCAGTTTACGGGTTTCTGTGTCGTAGGTTGCACCATCCAGTTCGGTGCGAATTTTTGTGATCAGCTCCGATGCGCCCGCCAGTTTTTCTATTGATGGCAATTGATCGCGTTCAATCGCCGCCCTTTCCCATGGCTCCAGATTCATCGGAACGGTTTCACAAAATTCCAGATTGTCGTTGAGATCATTCAACATATTAGGGAATTTTTGCAGATACACTTTTGAGAAATAGACGACCAACGGTGCATAGCGTTCAAAGCGCAGTTCGAAATTTTCCGACCCTAAACCAAGCTCAGTGCGGGCAGCTTCGAAACTTTGTTTATCAACCAGCGCATACTCCACATGGCCTGCCATCACTTGAGAAACCAATGATGAGAATGATGGCGCACGGTTAATATCAGCGTAGCCTTCTTCCAAAAGCCATTCGGCTTCATTCGACCCAAGGATTGCACCAACCGCAGACATATCTCCCGGTTTGTTACGCAGACCAGAACGGGGCTCATCGGCCTCGACCCGTTTGGAAATCCAGACCCATTTTTCCAGTGCCAGCGGATAGGATGGCACAGCGTATTCGTCCATGAACGGGCTAAGTCGGGCAAGGAAAAAGCCATCGGCCCTGCCACTTCGGACCATTTCGCGGTTTCGCAGGCGCGGGGCAACCGCAAGCCCATATCCAATGCCAATCCGGTCAAAGGCACAATTAAGCACGGCAATGGAATAACCGCTTAGCATACCGTCCTGTAATTCCTGATACGGAGGTTGAAGGTTGGTTTGCAGGATCAAAAACGTATCCATGCCGTCGCCAGTCGTCTGGCCGACTTCTTCGACGGGCAAGGCAAGTTCTTGTGCTGATGCGACCGGGATTTCACCAGTAGCGCCGATCCCACAACCAAGCAACACCGTCAGCAGCCCGCGTATGAACACATCGCGCAAACCAATATCCTTAGGTCGCATGGCTGCCTTTTTGCATCGGGAACACATCATCTGTCGCCTGACAATTGCAGTGGACGAATACTTAAGGGGGCAGAACGCAATAAATTAGTAGCCCCTAACCTTAAAGATATTGGAAATCTGTAAGGGACTTGCAAGACAATGCCGGCTTTGTTTTCAAAGCTCCCGCAGGCTGTCGTCATCTTCGTCGATGAGTTCATCGCCGGTATAGAAATCTGGTGCAATGCGCTTGACCGCAGCACCATCACTGCGCCAGCCATGACAGGTATTAATCAGCGGCATTTTTCGTTTCTTTGGCGTGGCATCACTGGCGGGATCGGGACCTTCACCCGCCGCCAGTTCCGCCAGACGTTTTTCTTCGGCCTCACGCGAAAGGATCGGAAAGATTGTCTGAAAGGCCGTGGTCGCCACGGGCCCCATCAGTTCAGTCAGATGCGTGCATCCGTGAATGCCGCCAACCCGGTCTCTGATCTGCTTTCTAAGACCCGGACCAAGTTTCAGCCCAACCAGATTTTCATATGCCGGTGCAATCGCATCACATGCATTGAACGGTGCATAATCAGTGACGGCTTCGACCGCACGGATCACAAGATCATCGCCAACTGTCACCCGCAGCCACATTTCATGAACCGGCACACCGGGCGGGATTTCGCCGCGGTCGTTGTTGGCAAATCCGTATGTTTTGGTATCGGTGATATGACCTTCGATATCCCACAAACCATCTGTGCGGCGAAAACCCTGACAGGTCACAGTACGGGTGTGAATATGCTCGCGGGCGGCGGGGCTGGATAATGGCATGGGGCTATCTCTCCTTTACGTAAACGTAAAGTCCTTCACCCATGTGATGTCAAGTGGCAAAGTCCTGCCTTGCCAAATCATTCCACGCGATGACGGGAACCATGCCCCCGTCATCGCGAAAGAATGGAGATAAAAAATTAAGCAAAATAAACGTGTTAAGGCGCCTATGCCACGCCGTAATCCGACCCGAAGATGAACTTTTCGCGTTCGCGAACGTCTTCTTCAAGTTGGGCTTTAACCACATTAAACAGATCGCGGATCGAAACCATGCCAATCACCACATCCCCGTCGACAACCGGCAGATGGCGATAACGACGTGCACTCATAAGTGCCAGCGCATTCATTGCGGTATCGTTTGGTCCCAGCGTATCGGGATTTGCTGTCATGACTTTTGAAAGTGGTGTGGTGGCTGGATCTTCACCCTTTGCGACCACACGGTTCACAAGGTCGCGTTCGGTAAAAATACCGGCGAGCTTTGCCGCGTTATCGACAATGATAACCGCGCCGATTTTTCGTTCCGACATCATGTTGACGGCATCCATCACGGAATCGGCTGGGTTAAGGGTCGCGATGGATTGTTCCTTGACCACGCCTGGTACGATTTTCGTATCCATGCTTCTCTCTCTGCAGATTGATGTTGCCACATGTCCAAACCCGATCAGATCATCTGGTGCTGCGCGACGAAACGCAGTGGACCTTATTTTAAAATGGTCCTGCGATCTTTTGGGTCAAGAGCTCAAACCTGATTTTAACCCATAAGTCGAAAAACTTAAAACTGTTTACGTTAAAACGGGAAATCAAAGCACGGCAACACCACCGGCAGAGAACGACCGCCTATTCGCGGTCGTCGGTGGTAAGGTCTGTCACTTCACGCATGCGGATGCGGGTGACCTGATTGCGAATTCGGCGCAGAACTTCGAATTCAAATCCGTGGAAACGGAACTGCTGACCAACATCGGGAATGCGTCGGGTCTCATACAGTAACAATCCTGCGACCGTTGCGGCCTCTTCGTCGGGCAGACGCCATGCGAAACGACGGTTCAGGTCCCGGATGGTCACATCACCGCGCACAATGACCGATCCGTCGGTTTGCGGCTGTACACCAATAACTTCGACATCGGTTTCATCGGCGATATCACCCACGATTTCCTCAAGGATGTCTTCGAGTGAAACCACACCTTCAAACGCGCCGTATTCATCAACAACAATTGCAAAATGCTCGTGGCGTTCCTTGAACGCCTTAAGCTGATCGGCAAGGGTTGTTGAATCGGGGATGAACCATGCCTCAGAACTCAGTTCACGGACTTCTTTTGCTGTGGCCGGTTTGGCCCCGCGTACGACTGCCTTTAACACTTCGCGGGCATGTAGAACGCCAACGATGTTATCGGGGTCTTCCTCATAAATCGGAATACGAGTGTGCGGACTGGCCAGAACTGTATCAAGGATTTCGTCCATCGGACGGGTGATGTCGATCATCTGCACCTTGCGGCGATGCACCATGATTTCCCAGACGCCAACGTCTTCAAGATCAAGCACGCCATGCAACATCGTGCGTTCAGCATGATGGTCACCCACAACAACATCATCGGCGTGCAGTTCAATCGCACCGCGCAATTCGCGCTCGCTGTCCATGCCCGGGCCTTCGCCGCTGCCAAACAGGCGCAAGGTTGCCTGAACAATCACCTGAATGCTTTGCGTGATGGGTGCAAAAACAACCACCAGAATGCTCATCGGGCGGGCCACACGCAGCGCCATCGTATCGGCATGCTGAAGCGCATAGGTTTTTGGCAGAATCTCCGAAAACACCAGAACAAGTGCGGTCATGGCGATGGTGGCGTAAACAACACCGTTTTCACCAAACAGTTCGATCATCACCGAGGTCGCAAGGGCAGAGGCCAGAATATTGACCATATTGTTGCCCAGCAAAATCGCCCCAAGCAAACGTTCCTGATACTGGCGCAACCGGTTAACCGTCGCAGCTCTAAGGTCGCCATCCTGTTCCTTGTGATGCATGACCGGACGCGACGCTGCCGTAAGCGCGGTTTCCGAGCCAGAGAAAAATGCCGACAACATCAGCAGGAAAAAAATCACGACAATCGTGATTGTCATTCAGGGCCGTCTCCAAAGAGTGATCGCAACCGGACAACTTTGTCCGTAAATCACTTGTAAGGTCAATTGTCGCTACGTCAACGACTTCACAAGTCTGGTCGTTTTAACGACCAGACAGAAACAATCAGATTAATATGGATCGCACGACGCTCAGCCGCGGCATGACCGGGTAATTGCCGCGCGCATTTTATCCACATCCATCGCCTTGGATGTAAACGCCTTACCAATCCCACGTGTCATGACAAAGGTGATCTCGCCGTCGCGGACCTTTTTGTCACGCGACATATGACTGATGACCTTATCGATATCCCAGTGCATGCGCGAAACTTCCGATGCGCATACCGGCAAACCAACCGATTTCAAATGCGCGACAATGCGGTCTTTTTCACCTGCGGGTGCCATGCCCATGGCACCACACACGTCATGCGCAATCACCATACCCATGGCAACCGCTTCGCCGTGCAGAAGTTTCTGGCCATAACCCGTTTCCGCTTCAAACGCATGACCGAATGTATGACCAAGGTTAAGCAATGCGCGTTTGCCACCTTCGCGTTCATCTTCGGACACGATGCGGGCCTTTGCCGCACAGCTTTTAATCACAGCCTGACGGCGCTCAGGCCCATCGGTGTCGATGACCGCCTGCCCGTTTTCTTCAAGCCACGCAAAGAAGTCCGGATCATCAATCAGGCCGTATTTGGCGACCTCGGCATAGCCAGCCCGCATTTCACGTGGCGACAATGTGTCGAGAACGGCGGTATCAGCCAGAACAAGACGTGGCTGATGGAACGCACCGACAAGGTTCTTGCCCGATTTGGAATTGATCCCGGTTTTCCCGCCGACCGAACTATCGACCTGCGACAAAAGCGTCGTTGGGATTTGCACGAAATCAAGCCCGCGCAGCAATGAAGCCGCCACATATCCGGCCAGATCGCCAACAACCCCACCGCCCAATGCGATGATCACGGTCGACCGTTCAATTCCCATCGCCAGTATCTGTTCGACGATATCTGCGAACGTGGCAAAACTTTTAGATTTTTCACCCGACGGCACGACAACTTCGCGGTGCGCGATGTTTGCACCATCAAGAGACGCCAGAACCGTGGGCAGATGTTTGTCGGCAACAACCGCATCACTGATGACGACAACCCCGGCTTTACGCACGAAGGGGGCGATGTATTTGGCGGTATCGGCCAAAAGGTTGCTCCCCACAAGGATGTCATAGCTGCGCGCGCCAAGTTCAACGCGAAGAGTGTCGTGATTGCTCACTGTGTTAGATTCCTGTTCTGATCAAATTGCCGTCATCGTCAAAGGACTTGGCCATCAGTTCAAGAACTGCGTCACAGGTTTCTTCTTTGGACGATTCATCACAATCAAAGATGATGTCGGCCCCGGCGTAAATCGGGTAACGGGTCTCAATGAAATCTGCGAGAATCTTACGAGGATTGCCCCGGTTCAACAACGGACGATGTGTCCGTCCACTTGTCCGTTGCAACAGCAATTCAAGATCGGCACGCAGCCACACTGATACAGATTTTTCGAGAATGAGTTTTCGAGTGCGTTCACGAATAAACGCCCCGCCGCCAGTGGCCAGCACAAGCTGTTCACCTTCGAGCAGACGGGCAATCACACGTTCCTCGCCGTCGCGAAATGCTTCTTCGCCATACAGCTTGAAGATATCAGCAATCGAGCAGCCAGCGGCTTCTTCTATTTCGCGGTCGGCATCGACAAAATCCAGGTTCAGTTCCTTGGCGACCATACGGCCAATACAGCTTTTTCCTGCACCCATGAGGCCAATGAAAACCAAAGGGTAACCCTTAAGGCCCCGGCGGATTTTGGCAATCACGTCTTCGTGCAAACCCGACTCGGCAATGTTGCTCTCCATGTTCGGTTTGCAGTCCTGTAGTTCATCTGGTTTCAACAAAATTTACCTAATTCTTTAGGCCAGCTTAGCCTCGAACGCAAGCGAACCGCACGCTCTTTACGACAATTTACCGCGTAAAATTGTTCTCGCACGTTATATGCCGCGATTATGAATGCGGATCAGACAATTGTTCTTTGCGACTTTGCTGTTAACGCTCTGTGAGGAACCGACACCTATACTGCCTTGAAGTTGCCGAAATAGAATGTCATCCAGCCCGTTGAACATAAACCTGTATCACGGCACGGATGAGGCAAAGCCGAACAGTCACAAGCGGGATTTTGCCCGATTGGATATATCGCTGTTTGCGTATCTTGCATCTTTCTGCTTCGTCAGCATACTGGTAGACGCGTCATTCGCACAAACGCATCGAAGTCTGGATAAAAATGAAGATCTTATCGCGTATTATTCTGTTGCTGGTCCTTGCTGTAATCGTCGGCGGCGCCGTTTTCCTGGTCACCTGGGATATTCCGGCCCCAACCAGCCAAATCGAAGAAACCATCCCGAATTCGAGGTTCAATTAAGATGACATTGCGTTCCCGCCTGTTACTGCAGACCTGTTTGCTGGCAATGATGACGGGAACCGGACTTGCGCCGGGAACCGCCAGTGCCCAGAACTCAGCACCTGTACCCTTGTTTTTAAAACAGGAAGCACAGAAGGACGCGGTAACTCAGCCTGGGAACGACACGCCAGCCAACAATGGCACAACCGGTTCAAACCCCGGTGGATTTGGGTCGGGTTCAACGTCTGTTGACAGTTTCCCGTCTGATCCAAATGCGGTTCAGTCCGTCACCCTTCAGGCTATTGATGCAGAAGCAGTCGGCACCCTTGATCCGTCGCAGGGCGGTCTTGGTGTTGATATGTGGAACGGCACGACCCGTAAATCTGCTGCCAAACTGGTTTCGGAACTTCCCGCCACCCCGGCCACACATACCGCACGTGATTTACAACAACGGCTATTACTGTCGGTGGCTGCCCTGCCGCAAGACATGCCCAAGGTCAGCCTGCTTGAGGCACGCGTTGCCAAACTGATCAACATGGGTGCGCTTGACGGTGCAATTGATCTGGTTCGCGCCACACCGCAAGGATCGCGTGGGGCCATGCTGGCACAGGCCGAAGTCAACGCGCTTCTGATTGCAGGGCGCATCGATGACGCCTGTGCCACGATTGAAAGCTACAGCGCCAGTTACGATGAAATGTTCTGGCTCAAAGCAGCCGCCATGTGCGCGCTTCATGCCAATGATCCGACATCTGCCGCATTTTCGGTCGACCTTGTCCGCGAAATGGACGGCGAAAGTGACGCAACATTCTTTGGCCTGGTCGCGGCCATTCGAAGTGGAACGGCGGTTAATGCCGATCTACTGACTGACTTGCGCCCGATTGATATCGCGCTTTTGTCTATCGCCAAACAATCCATCCCGGAAAGTCAGCTTGAAACCGGGAATGCCGTGTCCATTATTGGCCTCACCAACGCGGCTGCAACCCCAACCGATGTACGCCTTGAAGCTGCACACAAGGCCGAAAATCTTGGCTTGATTAGTGCACAACAGCTTGGGGATATTTACAGCGCGGTTAATTTCGATCCGGCCGATCTTGAAGATGCGCTTGATGATGCCGCTGAAGGCGTTCAGGCGCGTCAGTACGCTAAACTTTATCAGGCTGCTGCCAAAAGCGATGTGCCTGCCGTACGTGCAGAAATACTCGCAGCCCTTTTTGAAACAGCCCAGATCGAAGGCGATTTCCTTCAGGCCGCGCGGCTTTGCGCGCCATTGGTGGAAGAAATCCCGATAAATGGTGATTTCTCTTGGTTCGCAATTACGGCGCTTAAGACATCGATCGCGGTTAACAGCATCGAACGTGCCGCAAGCTGGCATCAGGTTGCCAAGTCTTCGGCAAATCCCGGCAATGATATTTCGTCGCGCTTGAGCCTGCTTTACCCTGTTCTCGCGATATCGGGTCTCGAAGACACCGGCGCGCCAAAACCAAACGATGATGCCGTTCAAGTCAATCAGGACGTCATGAATGGTGCGACCACCAACCAGCCTCGTTTTGGTCTGGGTGGTGCTGTGACACCGGCACAGACACAGCCATCGCGAACGGTCGATTTGCAGGCCTTAACCGATCATCGGTCCCGCATGACCGAATGGCAGGAAATACAAGCAGCCCGTTCCGATCAGGCTGCGGCAAGACGTAATGCCGAACTGGTTTACAACCTGTATGACGGATTTGGCATCGAGGTTCCCGAAGGTGCGTGGAACAGCTTGCTGATTGCACCTTATGCCGAAGAACGCACAACCATCAGCAGTGCAGTCAATCATTACCTCCGCGTTGGCGCAACCGGCAATCAAAAGGCAAAAACCGTCGCAATGGCCATTCAGGCACAACAGATTGCAACCATGCCAAATGCCGATCCAAAGGCACTTGCCGATACGGTTGCCGCCCTGACCATGGTTGGCCTTCAAGCAGATGCACAGCACTTGGCCGTTGAGCTTCTTCTGGCGTCTGATCGGTAACGGCACGTGCAATGACAAAGGCACCTGCAAGCGCGTTGATTTCGGCCTTTCTTGAAATGATGGCGGCGGAACGCGGGGCAAGTCCACATACGCTTGATGCCTATCGCCGCGATCTTGACGATTATGTTGGATCGTTAAAGGCAGGAAAATCTGATCCTGTGACCGCGCGTGACGGTGATATGCGGCGCTATATGGCCGAACTCGGTGCGGCCGGGCTTGCGCCACGCACACAGGCACGGCGACTTTCAGCCGTCCGGCAATTTCACAAGTTCCTGTATTCCGACGGATATCGCAACGAAGACCCATCGGCCAATATCGACAGTCCCCGGCAAGGCCAGACCTTGCCAAAGTTCCTGACGATCGATGAAATTGATCGCCTGATTGCGGCAGCATCCAATCATTCCGGCATTAAAGGCAAACGTCTTTTGGCGATGGTTGAATTGATGTACGCCACCGGCATGCGGGTTTCCGAACTGGTTGAGCTGCCCTATGCGGCGGCGGCACGCGATCCCCAAATGTTGATTGTCCGTGGTAAGGGCGACAAGGAACGTCTGGTACCGTTATCCGATCCAGCCCGTGATGCCCTGCGTGACTACATTGCGGTGCGCGATGCTTTTATTCCATCAGACAAATTTGATGGCCATGCAAACCGCGCCGGGCAATCCTCATACCTTTTCCCGTCACGCGGAAAAACCGGGCATCTGACCCGGCAAATGTTCCTGAACATGATCAAGGATCTGGCGGTTGATGCAGGTGTGGCACCGTCACGGGTATCCCCGCACGTTTTGCGTCATTCCTTTGCCAGCCACCTTTTGGCCAACGGGGCGGATTTGCGCAGTTTACAAAAAATGCTTGGCCACTCGGATATTTCAACCACGCAAATTTATACTCATGTTCTCGAGTCACGGTTGCGCGGGCTGGTGCAGGAACATCATCCACTGGCACATATGACCAAAACCGAGTAACGCACGCAGCCCCGCAAGATTTGTCTACTCCGTTCGTATAGGTAAACGACGGTCATTTTACGAAAAAATGCACGTTTTCTGCGGTTGTCATATATCAGTAACCGTACTGTCATCAAGTTGTTGCCAAACCTGAGCTAGAGCAAATCAAACAAAAACTGTCTTTATCCTATTCACTAGGGAACGAAAAACATTTTGGCAAATCGGGGAACTGCATTGGCTCATAATGCAGACAACGCAGTGACAACCAACAGACCCACCGCCCAGCCTGCCGTGCTTCGAAACTGGCAACAGGTTGTCGACAAAGTCGACTTTGCCTTCCAGCCGATTGTCAGCCCGCACACTGGGCATGTTTTTGGTTATGAAGCGTTGCTACGGCGCTGGGATAGTGCTGGGTTCGCATCCATTCAGGCCCTGTTTGATACGGCTTGGGAAACCGGCAATCTGCACAGCGTTGATATGATGCTGCGTGAAAAGGCGATTAAAAAGTTTGCCCGCCTCCCCGGTGCCACGCGCCTGAAACTGTTTTATAATTTTGATAACCGCGTCATTAAGACCGAAGATTATCAACCCGGGCAAACGGCAAAATTGCTATCGGATGCCGGGCTTGAGCGTGACACGATCTTTCTGGAAATTTCTGAACGTCACGACATCAGCAACGCCCAGTATCTTCAGGACATTTTGGTCCGCTATCGCAGTCAGGGCTTCAAAATTGCCATTGACGATTACGGCAGCGGCTTTGCCCAATTGCGCGCGATCTATGAATGCGAGCCTGATATCATCAAGATTGACCGGTTCTTCATCGACGGCATCGACCGCGACCGTCGCAAGGAACTGTTTGTCACGCAAATCAACGCATTTGCCCATATGATTGCCGCACAGGTCGTCGCCGAAGGTGTCGAAACACGCGAAGAATTCCTCTGCTGTCGCAGGCTTGGCTGTGACCTTGTGCAGGGCTTTTTCCTTGCCCACCCGTCAATAGAATTGCCCGAACAAACAGACACCATCAAGATCGCGGCTGACCTTGCCGCCGACAACCGCCGACAAACCGAACGTGACGACGATGTTGTACGGTCTTACCTTCTCGATACACCCGCCCTGCCAAGCGACATCAACCCGGTTGATATCCTGACCTATTTTCAACACAACCCGGATATTTCGCTGGTCCCGGTGGTTAATCAGAATGGTGAACCACTTGGCGTGGTGCGTGATTCTGAATTCAAATCTTTCATCTACACCCCGTTTGGGCGCGAGTTGCTCCAAAATCCGGCCAATCGCACCAATATCAAACGGTTTTTGCGCCGCTGTCCGGTTGCCGATATCCGAACCAGCCTATCGGAACTGCTTGAGACCTTTGTTAACACCAAGGCAATTGACGGCGTCATCCTGACCGAGAATGGCCGATACCTTGGCGTGCTTGACCAAAGTGCGCTTTTGCATGCGGTGAATGAACGCAACACGCTAAATGCACGTGATGAAAACCCGCTAACGCGTCTTCCGGGTAATAGTGCGATTTACCGTTATGCGGCAAATGCACTGTCGAACACGCGCAAGCGCCGCTTTGCTGTCTATTTTGATTTTGACAATTTTAAACCGTTCAATGACCGCTATGGGTTCCGTCAGGGGGACCGGGCGATCCTGTTGTTCAAGGATATCCTTGGCAAGGTGCTAAGCCAGAATGACTGGTTTGTCGGTCATATTGGCGGCGATGATTTCTTTGCCTATGTGCAGTCGATTGATTTCGAAGAAGCCGTCGCCGCAGTTAAACGCGTTCAGTCCATGTTCGATGAGCAGATCAAAAGCTTCTATGACGCCGAAACACGCGAAGCTGGATATCTGACCGGTAAGGGACGTGACGGTATTGAAGCCCGCTTTGACCTGATGAGTGTTAGTGCGGCGATGGTGCGCATTCCCCCGGAACGCAGCGACATTACCCTTGATCATATTTCAATCGCGGCCGCCAAGCTGAAGGCGACGGCAAAAAGCAGCCCCACGCGGTTCGCCAGTGCCTGTTATGAAATGCCCGGCACGAGCGATGAAATTGCGCATATCCCCGCCTAAAGCAGTTCGGGTTTATCGATCTTTGGTCGGTTTTCCTTGAATATCGCGCGAAATCGAAGACGCCATACGGCTTTGAAAACAGCAAAATAATGCTTTTATTTATCTACGCTGCGTTTAATATCCCATCAAAATAACACCACCTTAAACGAGCATTTCACGTCGATGGCCAGCGTTTCTTCTTCATCCGACCTGCAACAAGTTATTCCGGTTCGTCCAACGCGGCCAATCGCACCGCGTCAACAGCCCCAGCAGGATCCACAACAGCAAGACCAGATTGTCGATAAGAACAATCAGGCTGCCGTTACATCGGACGAAGAAATTGAACGCGCAGTGCGCGCCTTTGAACAGGACCGCAATCAAAAGCAACAGTTTGTAAGCAATAACGCACGTGACATCGTTCTAGAAAACGATATCGAACAATTTGGCTCCACCGGATATGATCCGTCTGGCACAGCGAATGCTGGTGCAAGCCCATCAAATGGCCGTGGTCAGTATATCGATATCTACGCCTGATTTTCAGGCGTCTCCACACGGCGGCCCTGCTGAATACCGCAAAGATCAGTCGATCAGACCAACCGCTTTTTGCCAGTCATTCCAATCCCAGATTAAATCAGCTAGCCGGTCATAGCCGGTCTTATCGGGATGGTAGCCATCGCCACGGCGCAATGCACGCTGCCAGGTTTCATCGGTCAGTGTCGTGCCAAGCAGATCAAGATAGGGCACATCAAACCCACGTGCGGTTTCCAGATAAATCTGGTTAAGCCCTTCAAGCCGTTCGTTGATTTCCTGACTTGATTTGCCGCCATCAATCACCGCCTGCGGCCCGATCCACAGTGTCGGTGCCAGTTTGGCAGCTTCGCCGATAATCTCTGCAGCATTGCCCGCCGATTTGGCCGGTGATACCCGCATAGTGGTTTCCTCACCCCGGTCTTCGGCATGATTGGCATCATTGACGCCAAAACTGAACAACAAGACCGACGGAAATTCGGCCACCATGCGCAGTTCGGCTTCAAACTTCCAACGTGCTTTCAGGCCCTCGGTCGTTTCAGCGCGAATGCCAAGATTATAAATGGTGGTTTCGCGTTTTGCCTCGCCCAGCAACCGGCGGCCCAATCGCATCGGCCAGCCGCCTTTTTCCCCATCACGCACACCATTGACCAAACTGTCACCAAAACAGCAAATGCGATGTCCAGTAGTAGCTTTGCTCATTATGCTTCCTGTTCGTCCGTCATCGGGTGACTGGCAAGGTATTTGATCAGTTCTGCGCTGTTGGGTTCACAGCCACGATCCAGCCAATATTCTTCGGCCTGCTTTAACAGCATGCCGATTTTCGGGCCCGCCGGGGCAAGCTTGGCGGCCAGAATATCGCGGCCTTGGATTGGCAAGTGTACTGGCTGCCAATCGGCGGCAGCTGCAATAAGGTTTTGCCAGCCTTTGTTTTCGTCTTGGGTACACCGCGGCGGGACAGAAGCCCGCATGCTCCATGCCAAAAGAACAGCATCCCGAAAACGATCCGCCCCAATCCGATACAAATCACGTCGAACGGTATCGGCATCAAGGTCGGATTCAATCAGCGCCGCATCAGAAATCATCGCACTAAACCGATCTGCTTCGGTGTTCGACAAGCGTAAGGATCGGGCGAATTCTTCAGCGATGTTAGCGCTAACATCGATGTCATCTGTGGGCTTAAACAGTGCTGCCAAACGTCGAAGCGGATCGGGTTGAACGGCCGGATCGGCCAATGCAGTACTATCGAGCCATTGCATGATGCGCAGGTTTGCCGTCTGGGTCAGTTGCGGCAAGATCACGGGTAAAATATCAAACCCGATCATGTCGCCAATCGTGCCCGCCGGGCTTTTGGCCAGCAGAAGCTTTAACATTTCATCACGGATGCGTTCAGGGGAAATATCAAGCAATCCACGCGCCCCCTTGCGGCAGGCTTCGGCACCAACCGGGTCAATCGGGGGGCGGCCAAACCACGCCTGAAACCGGAAAAACCGCAAAATGCGCAGAAAATCTTCGGCGATACGGTTTTCCGCCGTGCCAATGAACCTTACACGCCCATCGCCCAGATCGGTTTGACCATCAAACGGGTCATAAAGAGTGCCGTCCAAATCGCAATAAATCGCGTTGAATGTAAAGTCGCGCCGTTTGGCGTCTTCAAGCCAATTATCGGTAAAGGCAACTTCGGCATGACGACCATCGCTTAAGACATCAACCCGCAACGTGGTAATCTCATACGCACCGGCATCGGTGATTGCAGTCACTGTGCCATGCTTAATTCCGGTCGGGATCACACGGATGCCGACCTTTTCAAGTGCGGATGTGGTTTCATCCGGGCCAAGGTCACAGGCAATATCAACATCATGCAGATCACGTCTGAGCAACGCATCGCGTACGACACCCCCAACAAAACGGGCACGCCCGCCGTGCTGTTCGATGGCGTCAAACACGCGTGCCGTATCATCCGCGACCATAATGCCATAGGGCCGCAATCTGCCTGTTGCTTCCATTCCTGTCATCGCACAGTCTTGATGTCCGTCAGTTATCTAGGGGCAGGACCTAAGTTCAAAGGTCGTGGGGTGTTATTTTTTGGGTTCGAAGTAGCCCGGTTCGACAACACCGTCACGCAATGAAGGCGCATGATAAATGGAATCAGGCGGCGCACCAGTCCCAAGTGCCGTGTAAATAAGGATTGCGGCGGTTAACGCAACACCCGCACCAAACAGCAACAGCCACGGACCTTTGCTCCAGGGTGGCACGATATCGTGGCCTTCGCGGATGGCTTTGGCACGTGCGAATTTCAACCAGATGCCATAGATGACAAACGGCAGTATCAGGGGCAGGCCAATCTGAATGATTTGTCTTAGCATTACGCTTTTTCCCTGAACGTCATTTATGTGTGCATCTCGGTGCGCGATACCCGCAGGACTTCGCTGAAATTAACCAGCATCCCGGCGGTCGCACCCCAGATATAATATTCCCGGTACGGGATGGCAAAATATCGCCGTCGTGTGCCTTCAAAGGTCACGGTTTGCAGTTTCTGGTTGCCCGGATTGAGGATGAATTCCAACGGGACTTCAAATACTTCGGCCACCTCGTGATCATCTGGTACCAGATCAAACGGTGGTGTCACAAGCCCGATCACCGGGGTCACCTGATAGCCCGTCACGGTGTAATAATCATCAATGCGACCAATCAGTTCAATATGGCCCCGATTAAGACCAATTTCTTCCTCGGTTTCGCGCAAGGCCGTTTCTTCGATGGTGACGTCGAATTTTTCCTGCCGACCGCCGGGAAAGCTGATTTGTCCGGCATGATCACTTAAATGATCCGTCCGACGGGTTAAAATGACATGTAATCCATTGATCCGTTTGACAAGTGGAACCAGAACCGCCGCCGGGCGGGCAATCAAATCCCCGTCAGCAAAATCGCGCGCGCGCGATTTTGATCCGGGATAATCAACAGCGTGATCACCACGGCGCTGCACGGCATCACCGCGCGGGGCCTTCAGTGCGGCAATGATTTCTGCTGGCGTCATTAAACGGTCTCCATACGGCCAATCTCAAAAAACTGTCCGTGACTATATACACCTATACTGGTCATCCCGGTCTCAGGTTCAATGATTTCCTCAGCTAATTCGACAAGCTGATAAAATACCGCCCGGTTCAGGCGCGCCTCAAGCCCGCGTTCAAGCGCGATATAAGGCGACGGTTCATCGGTTTCAGGATCATGTTCAACCCGCAACGCATGATCCCCGTCCAATTCGACCCATTGATCAATATTGGTGCGGAATCGCAGGATCTGATCATGGCCTGTGCCCTTGTTTTCCATCTCAACGGCTATGAATGCAACGTCTTCAACGTCAATACGCGCCATTTCAGCCGGGGTCACAAGCCAATGACCGCCTTCTTCATCACGTTGCAGAACAGAAGAAAAAAGTTTCACTAACTCAATTCGGCCAATGGGCCCACCTTGATAGAACCAAGTGCCATCCCGACCTATAGACATAGGGATATCACCGCAAATCTGCGGATGCCGTCCGGTGTCGGGCTTTTGCCCGCGCAGGCGCGACCAAAGTTTTTCGGCGAGATCGGTAGTTTTTTCGTTATTGCTCATGCTGTACAGTTAACTCCGGAATCGAATGTTTTCCCGTAGTGATTATGTGAATTCTTTTGCGTTCCCTAATCTGGCCAGCGATTGCACTGCAACAGAGGAAGCAAAGTCTCCCGCCATGACAAACGCGCCACGTTTCCCCGAAGAGATGGGGTTTTCCCAAGATAGCAGTCTTGAACGCGACGCCGCGCGTTTGGACGAATGTGTCGGTCGCCTGGCCGAAGCCCGCAAAATGGTTTCATCCATTATATTTGGGCAGAATGAGGCAGTAGAGCAAACACTTATCGGTATTTTATCTGGCGGCCATGTCTTGATGGTTGGTGCGCCGGGGCTTGGGAAATCGTTACTCGCCCATACATTGGGCAAAGTACTGGGCCTTTTGGACAAGCGCATTCAGTTCACCCCTGACCTGATGCCTGCCGATATCCTTGGCTCCGAAGTCCTTGAAGAAGGCACGGATGGCAAACGCGCCTTTCGCTTTATCAAGGGGCCTGTGTTCTGCCAGCTTCTTCTGGCCGATGAAATAAACCGTGCCAGCCCACGAACCCAGTCGGCCCTGCTTCAAGCCATGCAGGAACACGAAGTATCGGTAGCGGGCTATAGTCACAAACTTCCTGAACCGTTCCATGTTCTGGCAACCCAGAATCCGCTGGAACAGGAAGGCACCTATCCGTTACCCGAAGCACAGCTTGACCGGTTTTTGCTTGAAGTGCGTCTGGCCTATCCCAATGCGGATGAAGAACGCAAAATCGTCACCGAAACCACCGGGCGCTATCCAACACGGCCAAGACAGGTTCTTCAGGCCGATGATCTGGCCGAGGCACAGGATTTTGTCCGCCGCCTGCCAATGCCCGACCGCGTGCTTGATATCATCATTGCATTGTGCCGCGAATGCCGTCCGGAAAGCACATCAATGGTCGATATCCGCGACAATGTTGCATGGGGTCCGGGCACACGTGCCGCCCAATCGCTGTCACTAGCCTGCCGGGCGCGGGCGATGCTTCATGGCCGGTTTGCGCCATCGATTGAAGATGTCTCTGAACTGGCTGTTCCCATTCTACGCCACCGGTTTGGCCTGACCTATGGTGCGCGTCCCGAAGGATATACTGCAAAAAGCCTGATCACAGATGCCCTCGCCCACCTTCAGGAGAGCTAAGAATTGGCGCTTAATGCCGTGCATGATCATGTTGCTGCTGCCCGTGCGCTGGCAGCACGACTGCCCCAACTGATTGATGAGTCCCGCCGGACAGCCATCAGTCTGCGCGGGGGATTGCATGGCAACCGCAAGGTCGGGCCAGGCAGTGATTTTTGGCAGTTCCGGCCATATGTTCCGGGCGATCCAACCAATCAGATCGACTGGCGCCGTTCCGCACGCAGTGATCATACCTTCATCCGTCAAACTGAATGGCAGGCTAGCCACAATTACTGGATCTGGCCCGTGTTATCGCCATCCATGTACTGGTCATCTGCACGCGACATTCCAAGCAAGGCCGAACGCACACTTATCATATCGATTGCCCTGGCCGACCTTTTGATCCGAAATGGTGAAACCGTTGGCACGTTTGATGTAGAACGTACCCGGGTTACATCCGCCGAGCATCTGGAAAAACTGGCACATGCCATGTTGGCCACTCCACCAAGCATCGCCGAGCAAGGCCTGAACATGCACCCGGGACGCAAGCATTCTGTTTTGGTGTTGGGCGATTTTCTGGAATTTGCCGATCACGGCACCCAGACACGAAATGCCGTCCGTCATTTGGGCCAATATCAGAATGACGGGGCACTGGTTCATATTCTGGACCCTGCCGAAATCTCGCCGCCGTTTCAGGGGCGGGTCAATTTCCTTGATTCCAATGACACCCTGATTTTCAAAAGCGAGAAATTCGAAGACATCGCCGAGGGTTTCAAAAGCCGAGCACAAAAATGGCGGGCAGATGTCCGTGATGCTGCGCGCCAGAACGACTGGCTGTGCGACCGTCATGTCACATCGGAAAGTGCAAGCCCGACCCTTCTGGCACTATATCAACACCTTAGCGAACGACAGAACCAAAGCGGGTCAAACGGGCGTGCACGTCCCAACCTGAACCGCCCCATCCCGGACGGTCATAAAACGCAGGAGACGTCATGAGCCTTTCGGCCATCACATTCCTGTATCCGGCGATGCTGGCAGGCCTTATGGTTCTGCCGATTGTCTGGCTATTGATACGCTCCGCCCCGCGTGCGCCAAAGCAAATCACGTTTCCCGCAGCCCGATTGTTGCGCGGCTTAAAAAGCCAGCGCCGGGATGTTCAGCGTGCTCCAATCTGGCAAACCATTCTGCGCTGTCTTATTCTGACCTTGCTGATTGTCGCAGCAGCCCGCCCGGTGATGAACAGAAACGAATTTTCCCAAAACAACGGCGCGATTTTGATCATTGTCGACAATGGCTGGTCGAGTGCCCCCGAGTGGTCGCAATACCGCTCAGCCTTGGATCAGATCATCAATAAGGCACGGTTTGATCTGCAATCGGTTTATATCGCCCGTACCGCCCCCGAGGCCGCCGGTGCCACCACGTGGAAACTGCCCGACATTGTCGGCCCACTTTCGCCGCGCGGGGCGCAAGACCTTATTGGCCGGTTACAACCGCGTCCTTGGGCGGCTGATTATTTTGCCCTGTCTGATCTGATTTCCAATCAACAGGAAATGAACACAACGATTGGCAGTGTACTTTGGCTAAGCGACCAGATGGCAAACCCCGGCAAACCCGAACTTGCCGAGGAGCTTCTTCAAATCGCCCCGATCACGGTGATCGAACCGACGATTAATGATCGAATGGCGGTACGATCCCTGATCCGGTCACGCACTGGCTTGATCGCGACACTTTCCCATAATCGCAGCGACACGGCCCGCACGATCAATCTTCTTGCACGCGGCGAACGTGGATCGGTCCTGTTGCGCCATAACGCCGAAATTGCTGCGGATACGGAACAGACCGAACTGACCGTCCTTTTGCCAAGTGATATCGCCAATGCCATTCAAACCGTCGGCATTGAGGGACGCGAAAGTGCCGCGACGGTGTTTCAAACAGGTGCGCGTTGGCAACAACGCCGCGTAGGTGTGATCGTCAGTTCCGGGGACAGTCCGGCGGTTTTATCGGATCGGTATTTCTTTCTGGACCGGGCACTGTCACCCTATGCCGAAGTCATCTATCAGCCGCTTGGCAAATTGCTGGAACAGAAAGTAGACGTTCTGGTGGCAACCGGCCCGATTTCTGGATTGGGCAGCCAATATAAAAACCTTGAAAGATGGGTCAACGACGGCGGCATGCTGGTGCGGTTTGCTGGAGACAGTTCGACAGAAATCGGCAATGAGTTTTTGCCCGTCACCTTGCGTTTGGGCAATCGCGACTTTGGCGGTTCCATGTCATGGGAAAAGCCAAAACGATTGCTTGATTTCCCCGAAACCAGCCCGTTTTTTGGCATTACCATTCCACCGGAAATCACCATCACCCGGCAATTACTGGCCGAACCAGACCCCGATATTTTGAGCAAAACCTGGGCACGCCTGACGGATGGCACCCCATTGATTACCAGCTCCGCGCAAAATGCCGGACGCCTTGTGCTGTTTCACGTTACCCCTTGGGCGGATTGGTCGAACTTGCCGATGTCGGGACTGTTTGTTGAGCTTTGGCAAAGAATCCTGCCGCTTGCCAGTCCGAGCAATCCCAACAGTGGCGAACTGCAAACCAGTTTACCGCCGCAATCGGTTCTCGACGGGTTTGGACAAGCCCATCAACCCGATGCGATGATCCTGCCCCTTCGTGCGCCACTCGCTACACCGACACCACGTCATCCGCCCGGCATTTACGGCGAAAACGGTCAGGCAGTTGCCCTGAACCTTGGTCCGTTTCTGGGATCACTTGCCAATGATGTGACGTGGCCATCCGGGATTGATAAACGCAAAATCACGGATCATAACCAGATTGATTTGGCGGCATTGTGCCTGATTGGGGCGTTGCTTTTATTACTGGTCGATGGGCTTACCTTATTGGCCGTGCATCACGTCAGTCTACGCCGCAACCGGCAAAGCAATGCGGTGACATCCACCCTCATCGCACTTGCGATGCTTGGCACGTCGACCAGCACAGTGCTGTTGTCATCTACGACCGATGGTAATGCCGCAACCCTTCAGGAAGCAGCCTTATCGCCCCGGCTGGCCTATTTTGAAACCGGCGTAGCACCGGTAGACCGGCTTAGTCAGGCCGGCATGGCGGGATTAACCGAGATCCTGCGTCGACGCAGTGCAGCCGATCTTAGTAGTGTCGACGGGGTCAATCCGGAAACGGACGAACTGAGTTTTTATCCCTTGATCTATTGGCCGCTTGTCGATGGTCAGAAACCGTTTTCTGAACGGGCACGTGACCGGTTGAACAAGTACCTTGAAAACGGTGGCATGATCCTGATCGACAGCCGCGACCGCGAAGTTGAACCCGCCCGGTTGCGGCGTCTTCTGGCCGGGCTTGAAATCCCGATCCTTGACCGTGCCCCGGGCGATCACATCGTCTTTCGCAGTTTTTATCTGCTTGATCATGCCTATGGCCGGTTTTCCGCCCCCATTTGGCTTGATGCCCGCCCGGATCAGCGTCTGGATGGTGTGGCATCGGTGCTGTTTGGGGGCAATGACTGGGCATCGGCATGGATGTTACCCGAAGGCCGCGAAGAAATGCGCGCCGAGGATATTTCACCAAGACAGCGCGAAATGGCGTTTCGGTTTGGCGTTAATCTTGTGATGTATGCGCTTACCGGCAGCTACAAGGGTGATCAGGTACATTTACCCGCCATCCTTGAAAGGCTTGGCCGATGACCCAAGGCTGGCAGAATCTTCAGATATCGCCGTTGCTTGATATCGGTATTTTGCAAATTCTGGCTGTGCTATGCCTGATTGCGGTGGTGGTTTTTGCCCTGTTTCGACTGCGCGGCACCATCTGGCGCGGGGTGGTGATGGTGCTTGTGCTGCTTGCACTGTTGGCACCGCAGTTTGCCGATCAGGACCGTGAAAAACTGAGCGACATTGTGCTGGTCCTTGTGGATCGTAGTGCAAGCCAGGAAATTGGCGACCGGTCCGAGCAAACCGACGAAACGATCAAGCAACTTCGCGACCGTTTTGCCGGTAATGATACGATTGAACTGCGGTTTGAGGATGTCACGGGCCGATCTGATACCCGCATGTTTGCGGTTGTTGACCGCTTGCTTGGTGGCATTCCCCGTGAACGGCTTGGCGGGATCATGATGATCACCGATGGTCAGGTGCACGATGTGCCCGCCCGCCTTGATCTGGGCGCGCCACTGCATGTGTTGATCACCGGACATGAAGACGAACACGACAGACGATTGCAAATTCGCCAAAGTGCCGATTACGGCATTGTTGGCAAAGATGCGGAATTCATGGTCGAGGCCATTGATCATGACCTTGCCAAAGGCACACCAATTGCCGTGCGCATGTTGCTTGAAGATGGCACCGAGAAAGAAATCTACCTGCCTGCCAATGAACAACACCGCATCAACATCCCGGTTCCCCATGCTGGACCGGTTTTGGCCGAACTTCGCATGGACGAGATCGAAGATGAAACCGATCAAACCAACAACCGCCTGATCCTTGAAACCACCGGGGTTCGCGACCGGTTGCGGGTACTGTTGTTATCGGGGGAACCCCATCCGGGTGAACGTGCCTGGCGTAATCTTTTACGGGCTGATCCGGGGGTTGATCTTGTGCATTTCACCATTCTGCGGCCACCCGAAAAGGGCGATGACACCCCGATCAATGAATTGGCTCTTATTCCTTTTCCCATTCGTGACCTGTTTGAAGTACGCCTTCGCCAGTTTGATTTGATCATTTTTGATCGTTATCAAATGCGCGGTGTGCTGCCGGCTCATTATCTGGAAAAGGTTGTCGACTACGTAAAGTGGGGCGGTGCGGCACTGGTGGTCGCCGGGCCAGAATATATCGGGCCGGACGGGCTTTCGAGTACGGTGTTAAATGACCTGATGCCCGCGGTTGCGACCGGCCGGATTATGGAACAACCGTTTGTGCCGCGCGTGAACGATGCCGGCCGGTTACATCCCGTCACAGCTGCAATTGCCGGCTCGCCAAGCACACCCCCCAAATGGGGTCGTTGGTACCGGCAAATCGAAACCAGAACATCCGATCCCGATGTCATGACATTGATGACAGGTGCGGATGATATGCCGCTTTTGACCTTGCAAAGGGTCGAAGAAGGCCGGGTTGCGATGCTCAGTTCCGATCAGATGTGGCTTTGGCAGCGCGGTCATGATGGTGGTGGCCCGGTCGCTGAACTGCTGCGCCGGTTATCGCATTGGTTGATGAAAGAACCGGCACTCGATGAAAACACCATCACGAGCGTGCGCAGTGCGGATGGCGAAAGCCTGATCCTGAACTGGCGAAAAATTGGGGCAAATCCCGAAACTGGAAGTGTGATCAACCCCGAAACCGGTGAACAGGTAAATGCCGCCTTTGAAAAACAACCCGACCAGACATGGCAGGCGGTTGTGCCCATGGCTGAACGCGGATTGATCCGGGTAAGAGGACGGGACCTTAGTGACCGAACCCAAACGGCCTTGCATGTTGATCGCGACGTCTTGACCGCCGAATCACGCAACACAAATTCCACCCCCGAAATCCTTGCCGGATTGGTTGCGCAAAATGATGGATATATCGGGCGTATTGAGAACGGGCTTCCCGATTTCCGTCATATCCCAAGCGACCGGGTTCGGCATGGATTGAACTGGGCGGGTTTTCTTGAAACAGACAGCTATCGCACCATTGTTGGTGGCATCACCAATCTATTGCCGATCCCGTTGATTGCGCTGTTGATCGGCGCGATTTGTCTGGTTGGCTGGCGGGTGGAAAGCAAATAGATCGAACCGCCATTTTGCCTTTGGGTCACTGTGACGAACGAATGGGGCCTTTGCCTTGGGCCACTTCAGCGCAGGTTTGTTGATGGAACGAACATAATCCGCCCCGGAACTTGTCCACCAGAAAATCGATAAAGACCCGAACCTTTGTCGGCAAATGGCGACGTTCGGGGTAAACCGCATAAATGCCCCCGCCGCTATCGGCATTAAAGTCCTTTAGGATCGATACCAAACGTCCATCCAAAAGGGCTTGGGCGACAATGAATTCCGGCTCGCGCGCGATACCCAGCCCACGAATTGCAGCGGTCGAAGTAAATTCACCGTTATTGCACGATAAAACCGGGTCAACACGCACACTGACCTGTCCGTCCGGTCCGTTGAAATCCCAAATGTTCGGGCTGGGAAGGTTGGTGTAGGACAGTGTTTTATGCTGGGTCAGGTCTTGTGGCGTTTTCGGTTCGCCATGTTCTTGCAAATACGATGGAGCCGCGACGATGTGACTGGAAAAATCCGCCAGCTTGCGCGCGATCAGACTTGAGTCTTTTAGTCTGGTAATACGGATCGCCATATCAACACCTTCGGCCACGAGATCAACCATATGATCGGCCAGATGAATGTCGACATGCAAACCGGGATATTGTTCCATGAACTCTGTGACAAGGGCAGGCAAATACATCTGCCCGAACGTCAGGGGTGCCGATATCCGAAGTGTCCCACGTGGCGTGCCACGCAAATCGGTCAGGGCATGCTCGGCGGTTTCGATTTCTTCGACCACACGCGCGCAATGCTGATAAAATGTTGATCCGGCATCGGTCAGGCTTAGCCGTCTTGTGGTCCGGTTCAAAAGCCGAATGCCAAGATTGTCTTCAAGCTTGGTGACATGTTTGCTGACGGCGGATTTTGACATGCCAAGCTTTCGCGCCGCTCCTGAAAAACTGCGTTCTTCAACCACACGGGCGAAAACAGTCATCGCATCAAGATTTCCGATCAACATTACTTTGCTCCTGCCAGCCGCCAAACTGTTGCCCGTTTGGAAACAAATTAATGTCACATCACCTAATTGTCTTCAACGCGGAAATGACGACAATAGGGACAGGATCGCATAAAGCAGATCCCCTAAATCCAAAACGACGACGTCGGAGGAACCAAGATGGGACTGTTGGTCGAGGGACGCTGGCAAGATCAGTGGTACGATACCAAAAGCACGGGCGGAAAATTCAAGCGTCAGGATTCTGCGTTTCGCAATTGGCTGTCCAACGATGCCGATGCCCGTTTCCCCGCCGAAGCAGGCCGTTACCATCTTTATGTTTCCTATGCCTGCCCGTGGGCGCATCGCGCATTGATCATGCGGGCGCTTAAGGGCCTTGAGGACATGATTTCTGTGTCTGTGGTTCACTGGCATATGGCAGAAAATGGCTGGGAATTTTCGCGCAAAGACGGTTTGGCAGACGATCTGGCCGACCGTGACTTCATGCATCAGGTCTATACCGATGCGAAACCGGACTATACTGGTCGTGTCACTGTGCCGGTCCTTTGGGACAAGAAAACCAACAGCATTGTGAGTAATGAATCGTCCGAGATCATCCGCATGCTAAATAGCGCGTTTGATGATCTTGGGGCTAAACCCGGCGACTATTACCCGGAAGATTTGCGCGGCGAAATCGACCCGGTAAATGAACGCGTGTATCACGAGATCAACAACGGCGTTTACAAATCCGGCTTTGCCACAACACAGTCTGCCTATGAAGACGCCGCCACGACGCTTTTTAACGCGCTGGACTGGGTTGAAGATCGTTTATCAACCCAGCCTTACCTTGCGGGCAACCGCCTCACAGAGGCCGATTGGCGGCTGTTTACGACGCTGGTGCGGTTTGATCCGGTCTATCACGGGCATTTCAAATGCAATCTGCGGATGCTGCGCAATTATCCAAACCTTTGGAACTATACCCGCGCGCTCTATCAACATCCTGGGATCAAAGAAACGGTCCATTTTGACCACATCAAAAACCACTATTATCAAAGCCATCCGACCATCAACCCGCACGGTGTGGTGCCAATTGGGCCTGCTCTTGATTTCGATGCGCCCCATGACCGCGACAGGTTCAAAGGTTCATAACAGCCCCAAGCAGTCATGTGATGGTTTTCATAGGATAAACAAAAAACCCCGCAGCAGTGCTGCGGGGTTTTTAAATCCGTAAAACGGAAAATCTTAGTTCAGGCGACCCTTGATTTCCGCGATCGCGTTATCAACCAGTTCGTCAGCCTTGGCACCAGAAACCTTGTCAGAAACAAGGGCCATGGTCGCCTTGGTTGCGATTTCGGCGACATGCGCACGAACTTCGGCAACCGCCTGGCTTTCGAGATTGGAGATACGTTCCAGAGCCTGCTGTTCACGGCGCTTAAGTGCCGCTTTGAGCTCAGCCTGGGCGCTTTCCAGCATACGGTCGGCTTCTGCCTTGGCATGCGCGCGGATCTCGTCAGCTTCCTTCAGGGCTTCGCGTTGTTTGGCCTGATAATTGGCCAGAAGCTCCTGAGCTTCTTCGCGAAGACGCTGAGCTTCGTCAATGTCGTCGGAAATCTTCTTTGCACGTTTATCAAGTGCAGCAGAGATCCCTTTGACGGCTTTGAAACCGCCAAACCCAACGACCAAAACGAACGAAAGCGTGGTCCATGTGTATGGATCGGTAAGGAAAGTAACCTCATGGGTTGCCATTATCTTACTCTCCTACAATAGCCGAAACAGCCTTGTCGGCAGTTTTGGCCTGAACCTTGACGCCGATAAGTTTGTCGGTTGCTTCGCGGGCGATTTCAGAGGCTGCTTCCGCAACACCTTTCATCGCATCCGTTTTGGCATCCACAATTGCCTTTTCGGCATCAGATGTCTTTTTAGACAGCTTCTTGACCAGTGCTTCGGTTTTTTTAGCCTGCTCTGCAGCAGCCTTTTCCGAAGCTTCACGAATATCTGCTTGCGCAGCATCACGAGCTTCTGCCAAAGCAGCCTCGTACTTCGCGATGGCGGCATCGGTTTCGTCTTTCAACGCCCGAGCCTTGCCAAGATTGTCTTCGATGTTCTTTTGACGGCGTTCAAGAACTTCACCGACTTTTGGCAGCGCAATTTTCGACATCAAGAAATACAAGATGGTGAAAATAACAAACAGCCAGAAAATCTGTTCTGAGAACGTCGCAATATCAAACTGCGGCATAGCCTACTCCCGAATTCAACGACACCGGCGAGGGCGTTCCTCGCCGGGCCGAGTATTCGCTCAAAAGGCGCCGATTATACGAAGAGAACGATCAGCGCAACGACAAGTGCGAAAAGCGCAATAGCTTCGGTAACGGCAAAACCGATCCAGCCATAAAGTTCTACATCAGCTTTGGCAGCCGGGTTACGGCCAACAGTGGCAATCAGGCTTGACCAGATGTTACCGACACCGATACCGGCACCAATCATACCAATAGCAGCCAGGCCAGCACCGATCATCTTTGCAGCATCGAGTTCCATAACTTCACCCTTTCGAATTTCTTAAAGGCAATCAGAAGAGATCACACCAAACCACACACATCAGTGCATGTGGATTGCATCATGGAGATAGATGCAGGTGAGAATTGTGAACACATAAGCCTGAAGCGCAGCAATGCCGAACTCCAGAACAGTAATCCCCGTCAGAAGAGCAAACGGAAGCACGCCAAGAATGCCAATCAGGCCGACGAACCCACCGATAACCTTCAGCATGATGTGGCCAACTGTCATATTTGCAAACAGTCGGATCGCCAAGCTGAACGGACGAGAGAAATAGGAGATGATTTCAATCGGGATCAAGATGATCGCGGTCGCAATCGGCGCGCCTTCCGGGAAGAACATCCGGAAGTAATGCGTACCATGACGCATAAAGCCGATGACCGTCACACCAATGAAAATCACCAGAGCCAGCGCGAAGTTAACCGCGATGTGGCTCGTAAAAGTAAAGCTGTGCGGGATCATGCCAAGCAGGTTCCCGAACATCACAAACATGAAAAGCGTGAAAATGAATGGGAAATACTTACGTCCCGCACTTCCAACGTTGTCTTTGAGCATATTGGCGACGAATTCATACATCACCTCGGCAGCACCCTGCCAGCGTCCGGGAACCAATGCACCACGACGCATAGACATCGTCATGAAGCACGTTACCAGAACGGCTGCGATCACCATCCAAAGTGCGGAGTTGGTGAAGGAAACGTCAATACCGCCAACCGAAAGATCGGCCAATGGTTTGATTTCAAACTGCTCTAGCGGTCCAGCCACCGTAATCCTCGCTCAATATTATAAGGTTTCGAGGTTAATCCTCGTCGCCCTGCTTGCTGCGCTCCCTCATCGCACGCCCCAGTCCGACAGCACTGTCGTATCCTTTGGCAACGCGATAAGCGTTTAAACCTCCAGCTCCTGCTCCAAGAAAGACAAACAGAACAATAAGCCAAGGCGTCGTATCAAGCACCCGATCCAGCGCCCAGCCAATCAGCAAACCAACAAGAACCGCAGCGATCATTTCCGCCGAAATCCTCATGCCGATTGCCATCCCTTGGGATGGTTTACCAGTCGCCCGGTTCGGGCTGTGCTTTTCTTCGCGTTTGTGCGCGACTGCCGAAAGCTTCGTCTCAAGCTCTTCTAATGAAGCGCGATCTTTATCATCGCTCATCGTCGTGAACCCCGCTTTAGCAGCCTTGCAAACGTCGCAAGGAAATGCGCGGGCAACATACTTAGCACCCCATGGGCTGTCAAGCTGTAAAACCCCACCTGACAGGGCACTCAATAAGTCACCTAAGTATCTGACAAATAAATACTTATCTACCATAATGTGAAGGAAAACACATTTGACGTTAGGCGATAGTTGCAGACGATTATACTGCTCTGTCACGGGCAACATCCGCTGCAACCGGCGGTTTTCCTTGTTTCTTACGCATTTAAGCACAGTGAGTGCCCAAGATCACAGTTAATCTTAATTTCAATCTATTCGGGCGTTTTCAACCAAAGTGACCGAGATTTCACCCGCTAAAGGCAATTTGAAACCAGACAGTGCGATTTCACCAAGGCCGATTCACCGTCAGCGCACACCGCGCCGGGGCGTCCGATGGATCAGTAATTTACAGCTTACGCACCGAAAGTGTTCTTTGCTGATCAGCCTGTTGCCATCCATTAGGAAGTGCGGCGAGCATCCAGTCGAACTTGTTAAACAAGGCCCAAACAGCGCCAAGGGTGTTTGCGGCAATCTGGTTCATGTCGATGGGTTGGCGATCAAGAATTTCATCGCACAGAACGGCAATAAGTTGTTCAATCGTTCTGGTCCCGTCAAACACAGAAAGCAGTTTTGCCAAGTCAGGCCCGCCGGTCAGATCAATTGCATTCCCGCTGCCATCTTCGATCAAAACCGGCTGCCCCGAAAGCGCGATCAGATCGTCAAAAAACGTCTCGTTCGGCCGGACAAAGAAATAAGGCGCCAAATCTGCATCGGGTAACACGCCACCGGCACCTTGTGCATCGTCTGCATCCTCAGCTTTGGCTTTGGCTTTGGCTTTGGTCAGATAAAACGCATGCAGCGGCATCGCCCCGCTAAACCGTTCACAGAAGGACTGCTGATCGCGCAGTGGCTTGGTCGCCAATTCGCGTAAGATACGTTGATCGCGCACGAGGTTTTCGATGGCGTAATGCGCCTTGCCCGTGCCGCCAAAACCAAAGAACCCGGTAAAGGCCGCAACCTTTAATCCGGCCGAGGCGGCAAAGTCATACACCCCGTGAACGTCATAGGCACACTCCACAGGGTGAAGCAGCAAATCGACAATTTCCGGATCGTTTTCAAGCAACCCTTTGATAAAGCCCTGACCGCCGCCCATTTTTAGCAACATGTTGTCGTCGGGAAGATCGGCCAAAAGTGCTCTGGTCATCGCCAATTGCGCCCCCAGATCCTTTTCGGGCAAAAGTGGTGCTACCATTTTGCGCCATTCTGTAACCGCCAGACGCCCATGTTCGCCGTATACCATAACCCCCATCACCCCTTCGGGCTTCAGGACCATGGTCAAATCACGCAGGCCTTCTTCGGGGTCTTCAAGGTGATGCAGCACACCCGCACAATTGATGTAATCAAATCCATCGGGTTTTGACGCGGCAAAGTCGGATATCGTCGCATTGACATAGGTAACGTTTTCAAGCCCGCGTGCCTCGGCGCGCGCACTGGCAACCTTGGTACTGGCAAGCGACGGCTCAAGATAGGTCACCGTACCCCCGGCGTCGCGCAGTTGCTCGGCAAGCCAGATCATGGCATCGCCGGTGCCGCCCCCTGCGACAAGCGCGCGGAAGTTGTCATTGACCACTTTCCGGCCGCCAAAGCCATAGTGATTTACTCGTGAAAGCGTATCCATTGGCGGCATCAACAAACGTTCCTTTTCCTCCCGCGGGTCACGCAGCGGGTAGGGAAACTGTTCATAAAGTTCGCGGACTTTTTGCGACATGGATGCTCACACCTTTGTAAAATTTTGCAACGGTGTAACATTCATAGCGGCGCTAGGAAAGTAACCTAACTGGTAAAATCAAGCTCGGTTTGTTCTTTCTTGGAATATACTTCTGCCTGATGCAGGTCGACTGAAACCAGCGATGACACGCCGCGTTCGGCCATGGTAACACCAAACAGGCGGTTCATGCGGGCCATGGTCATGCGATGGTGGGTAATGACCAAAAAGCGCGTGTTGGCATGACGCCCAATCGCCTCAAGCAACTTACAGAACCGGTCAACGTTGGCGTCATCAAGCGGCGCGTCAACCTCATCAAGCACGCAAATCGGTGCCGGATTGGTTAGGAAGACCGCGAACAAAAGCGCCACCGCGGTCAAGGCCTGCTCCCCACCTGATAGCAACGACAGGTGCTGCAATTTCTTGCCCGGTGGGGATGCCATGATTTCCAGCCCGGCTTCGAGCGGATCATCTGCATCGGTTAGCATCAGATGCGCGCCACCGCCGCCAAACAGGCGAACAAACAACTGTTGGAAATGTTTGTCGACTTCGTCAAAGGCGACTTTAAGCCGCGCACGTGCTTCGCGGTTGAGCTGATTGATGCCATTGCGTAATTTGTCAATCGCGGCGGTCAGGTCATCACGCTCAGACACCATGGTATCTTTTTGTTCTTGCATCTCGGCAAGTTCAACTTCAGCCCTGAGGTTAACCGCACCAAGATTTTCACGCTCACGCGATTGGCGTTGCAAACGGGCGTCGATATCACCCTCGCCGGGGAGTTCCTTGGTCAGGTCAATTTCACCCAACTCAACCAATTGGTCTGGCGTCGCATTAATCCGTTCGCGAATGCGTTCGATCAAATCGCGACGATGCTGTTCGGCCTGCTCCAGGAGGGCTTCACAGCGCACGCGCCCTTCGCGGGCTTCGGCCAGTTTCTGTTCGGCTTCTTTCAGGTTGATGTCGGCTTCGCGCTGAGCATTTTCGGCACGCTGTAATCCGTCGGCCGCGTCCTTACGAGTTTGTTCGGAAAGATCAATCCGGTCAGACAGGATCGCGCGGCGTTCTTCGATCTCTTCGGGCTTGAGTTCAAGCTCCTCGATCTCCATCCGGGCTTCTTCCTGACGCTCTCGCAGTTCCGAAACCCGTTCCCCCGCACCCGACGCCCGTTCATTCCAGGATGAAATTTCGTTCTCAACAAATTCAAGACGCTTCCGTCTACCCGACATATCGCGCAGCATGCGATCAAGCTGACTTCTGGCTTCCATCTGATCGGCACGCGCATCGGCCAGATTGGCGCGTTTTTCGATCAGTTCTGCCTTGATTTCCATCAGCCCTTCGCTGCTTTCTTCTGGCAGAGCTGACAGCTCGTTGTATTCGGCGATGACTTCATCAAGGTCCTGTTTGGCGCGCTTTTCGGCTTCTTCTGCGTTTTGCAGACGGCCTTCAACCGCGCTGGCATCGCGTTTGATGTTGGCGATTTCTTCGCGGGCACGCGACAGAGTGCCTTCGGCTTCACGCACCGCACGATGAGTTTCCTGTTCGGCAGCACGGGCCGTTTCGATGTCTTCTTCAAGGCGTTCGACATTTTCGTTGGCAAGTGCTGAACGCTCGCTTGCCGTTTCGACGATGGCCTCGGCTTCTTCAAGTTCTTCACGCAATTCTTCAAGGCGGTTGCGCTGACGCAATCGAACAGCAGCCGGCAATTCTGCCCCTGCCAAAATACGATAGCCATCCCAGCGCCACAGCGCGCCTTCGCGCGAGACAAGCCGCTGACCTGCCTTCAGGTTTTTGGCCAACCAATTGCCGGTCGCCTCGTCATCAACAACCCCGATCTGCCAAAGACGGCGGTTCAAAAGGGCCGGTGCTTCGACAAACTTGGCAAGAGCAGCGACACCGTCGGGCAAGGCAGGATCATCCGTGGCCGGATCAATCGCCGACCAATGCATCGGCGCGTCATTGGCATCGGGCGCATCAAGGTCTTCGCCAAGAGCAGCCGCCATCGCCAGTTCAAGACCGCTTTGCACCGAAATATCTTCGATCACGGCGCGGTGTTGTTGATCGGCGTTGCCTTTAAGCAGGCTTTCAAGGGCTTCTATTTCCGCCCGAAGGCGCGACTTTCTGCTTTCGGCATCGCGCAGGGCATCCCGGGCGTCGTTTTCAGCCGTTTTAAGATTGTCTTCGCGGTCGCGCAATTCGGCCAAGCGCATTTCGGCTTCTTCGGTTGCCATTTTGCGCTGCTCACACAGCTCTTCGCACTCTTCAAGATGCATGCTTGCTTCTTCAAGGGCCTCATCAAAATCTGCTTCGATGCGAATATCATCAAGTTTGGCAACGGCTTCATCATGGCGCTCGGTCAGGCGATTGCGCCGTCCATTGAGTTCACCAAGACGTTGCTGAACCGATTTTAGGCGTGCTTCTTCTTCGGCAGCCTTACTGGTCAGGGCTTCGGCCTCGGCTTCAAGCTCCTCGACAAACAGCGCCTTTTCAGCAGCCGTTTCCTTGGCCATATCAAGCTCGTCGTCCTCACCACCCTGCGCATCACGCAGTTCTTCGCCCTCGGCTTTCAACTTCTCAAGCGCGCCATGTGCATCGCTTGCCAGTTCGGCTTCGCGCGAGAGGTCGGCATCAATTTGCTGAATGCGCCCACGCAGCTGGCTCATCTGGGTTTCGATCTGCGCCTTGTCTTTATCCAGACCTTCGCGTTCGATCAAAAGACGTTGCAGGGCGGCGGCGGCATCGGCTTCTTTTTTGCGAAGATCGGGCAAACTTGCGGCAATATGGGCCTGAACGGTGGTGGCTTCGGTGACTGACGATGTCAGGTCACGTACAGCACTTTCACCGGCCACCAGCAACTCACGCGCATCTTCCTGACGTTTCTGCGCGTCCGTCCACCGGATATGAAACAGCAGTGCTTCGGTTTGGCGGATGCCAATGCTGAGCTTGCGATACCGTTCGGCCTGTCGGGCCTGTTTTTGCAAGGACGCGATTTGCCCATCAAAAGTCACAAGGACGTCTTCAAGACGTTCAAGGTTCTGTTCGGCATTTTTCAATCGAAGTTCGGCTTCGTGGCGGCGCGAATGCAGGCCGGTAATCCCGGCAGCTTCTTCCAAAATCAGGCGGCGCTGACTTGGTTTTGCACCAATCAGCGCACCGATTTTACCCTGGGAGACCATGGCTGTGGACCGCGCACCGGTCGCGGCATCGGCAAACAGCAATTGCACATCGCGCGCCCGCACATCCTTGCCATTTACCCGGTAATTTGATCCGCCACCGCGTTCAATACGTCGTGTGACTTCGAGCATTTCGAAATCGTTGAACATGGCGGGGGCTTTGCGTTCGCTATTATCAAGCGTCACACTAACTTCGGCCACATTGCGCGCAGGTCGCGACGATGTCCCGCCAAAAATAACGTCGGACATGTCCGAACCACGCATTTGCTTGGCCGAGGTTTCCCCCATGACCCAACGCAGCGCTTCGACAAGATTGGATTTGCCACAGCCGTTCGGGCCGACAACACCTGTCAGCCCGTCTTCAACCAGAAGATCTGTTGAATCGACGAAGGATTTGAACCCCGTCAGCCGTAACGATTTAAACTGGACCAATCATGTCCCCCGGTCCGCACCTTTTGCCCCTGTCGCCGGACACCGTCCCAGACGGTATCCGGCCGATCTTGTTTTATCAGTCGATAAGGTCTTCGACTTTGTCGATAAAGAATTCAGCTTCGCGTGCACCAGCAATGGTTTCACCATCAATGATAAAGCTTGGCGTGGATGAAACGCTGTATTCCTGCTCACCCCTCATGCGCGATGCAACTATCGCGTCAATCATGGCTTCGTCGGCCAGACACGCATCCACCGCATCGCCGTTCATGCCGCCAAACCGCACAACCTGTTTGATACCCTCAATCGGGTCTTCCGAACGGGCCCAGGTCATCTGCGATTTAAACAGCATGCTCAAAACACCGAAATAACGGTCATCACCGGCACACTGCGCAACGGCTGCCGCGCGAAGGGCGATACCATCAAGCGGATAATCACGGAAAATCATTTTCGCCTTGCCGGTATCAATCAGCTTTTCCTTGATTTCAGGCAGGACTTCATTGTGGAACGCAGCACAGTGCGGGCAGGTCAAAGAAGCATATTCAATAATCGTCACTGGCGCATCGGCATCGCCCAGAACACGTTCTTTCCATTCTGCTGCCTGTGACGGTTGTACGCTAACAACGCCGAGCGCCAACAAAAACGCGCCAGCAAAAAACTTAACTGCCTTTAGCAAGGAAACCTCCGTTAAAACAAAGTTTTGTGATTACAAGCCTGTTGCAGCGCGGGAGTCAACACGCGCGCCAAAACAGCTATCGCACCAACGAGTCGCCAAGCTGCCGGGAAAATGCGGCAACTCCGTGATCGTACATTCCAATAAAATGATTCGATATCTTCCGACGGGCCCAATGCCCATCGCGTGTCAAAACAGATCGCCTGTTTGGGACGGATCGTCCTGTTTGTGCAAGGTTATTTTTTGCCATCCTTGGGCCGAAGACCACCGGTTGCCCCGGCGATGTGACGCCCGAGCCGGGTCAGGACTTCGCGCAAATGCGGATCTTCGATTTTGGCGATGTTGATTTCACTGGCCCGGGCAATATTGCCTTCGGGAACCGATGTCGGCGTATGAACCGTGCGCTCAGGGCGCGATATATCGCCCTGCATCATTTTGATCCGTTCAACAGCACGATACCCGAAATAGGTATTCACCCGATCAATGATCTGGGGCATGCGATGTTGAAGCTCGATCGCGACCGGGCCGCTGACCCGGATGACCAATGTCCCGCCACCTGCATTTTCGCCGCGTGGCTGGATATATTTGACCGGCATCGTGAATTTTTCCAGATCACGTCCGACGATTTCAGCCCAATGCAGGATAATTTCAGTTTGGAAAAAACCGCGCTTACGTACTAACGGACGTGTTAGGTTGCCGACAAGCGGCGCCACATTGCGAAGGCCATTGCGCCGTTCGGAACTGCCCATTGGGGTGATATTCTGTCTCTTTTTGATGGCGTTTTTTGCCGCCACGTCGCCCGACACCTGATCCGCTGCGGACCCTGCATTCGTATCGGTGATATCTTTTTTCTTGCTCACGCCCGCTTCTTTCGTAGGGTCAGATCAAAATTACCCGTCATTCAACCCGCAACATAACACGGGAACGCCGTGCATTTCACCAATCAGGAAATACATCGCCTCAATCGCAGCATGCTTGAATGGTATGATCGCCATCATCGCACCCTGCCGTGGCGATCAGAACCGGGCGATTTGCCCAATCCATATCATGTATGGCTCAGCGAAATTATGCTGCAACAAACCACCGTGCAAACGGTGGGTCCGTATTTTCATGCGTTTTTGCAGCGCTGGCCGACTGTCACCGACCTTGCCCGTGCTGAACTTGATGATGTTCTGCATGGTTGGCAAGGGCTTGGCTACTATGCCCGGGCGCGCAATCTGCATAAGTGCGCCAAAGTTGTCGCAAACGACCATAACGGCATTTTCCCCGATACCGAGGACGGCTTGCTCAAATTGCCCGGTATTGGCCCCTATACCGCCTGCGCGGTTGCCGCCATTGCTTTTAACCGTCATGCGAGTCCGGTCGATGGCAATATCGAACGGGTGATTTCGCGGTTGTTCGCGCTTGAAACCCCGCTCCCCGATGTAAAGCCGGAAATTAAGGAAAAGTCATCGGCCCTGACCCCATCAGACCGACCGGGCGATTATGCTCAGGCGTTGATGGATTTGGGCGCGACCATCTGCACCCCGCGCAATCCGGCCTGTGGCATTTGCCCATGGCAGGCCGATTGCGAAGGCCGCAAATCAGGCATCGCCCCCGATCTTCCCAAAAAACGTAAAAAAGCAGCCAAACCAACGCGGGTTGGCTATGCATTCTGGATACGCCGCGAAGATGACGGTCGCATTCTGGTCCGGCGTCGCCCGGAAAAAGGATTGCTGGGGGGGCTTTATGAGGTTCCGGGCAGTGACTGGCGCGCCATTGAGGCACCCGACGATGTCATGCTGGACGAAGCACCAGTGAACGCAAAATGGTCAGAACTTGAAGGTACTGTCGGGCATACCTTTACCCATTTTCACCTGAACGTCAGAGTTCTGGCCACGACCCTGCCCGCTGATCAGGCGGACCAGATGGACGGCAGTTGGACAACCATTGACGGGTTGGCCGATTTTGCCCTGCCGACCGTGATGAAAAAAATTGTCCGACATGCGTTGACGTACCGTTAGACCCGGCGATCGAATATGTCTTTGACGCAACAAAAACAAAGGCCCGTGGTTTTACCCACGGGCCTTTGTTGTTTTGTAAACTTGCTCGGCGCGGTCAGGCGTAGATATCGATAACCTGTCCTCGGCCCTCAGTGGGCGTTGGCGCAGCCTGTTGCGAAGTTTCTGATTCTGCTGTTTGCTCGACACGTTGTGACGATGGAGACTGCAAGTCATTACTGCCGGTTTCAGCAATCGGTGCTGTCGCCTGCTGAATTTGGATTGGGTTTGGTGCGTATCCTGCACCACCTACTGGTCCTGCCTGCATTTTCGCCTCCATCTATCCTTACGGATAAGTTCAAGACCTAAGATATAACAACTTTCGCCTGAAAATGCAAAAGCCGACGTGTTTTTAAACCACGTCGGCTTTTAGGCATCATAGATTTAACCGGGAATTCCCGATCAGGATCAGGCGGGGACCTGACCCATTTCCTTGCGAAGCTGGCTGCGCAGATTGTCGATCGAAACCAATCGTCCGTCACATTTGTAATGCCAATAAGTCCAACCATTACAAGCTTCTGCGCCTTGTACACGGGCACCAATCTGATGGATGGAACCCGCATTATCCTTATGACTGATGGAGCCATCAGCACGGACCATCGCGGCAACATTGCCACGGTTGTCATAAATTTTCTCGCCCGGCGATAGCAGGCCACGTTCGATCACCGCACCGAACGGAATCCGCGGCAAAGAGCGTTTCGATTCGGTAACTTCAAGGCTGTCACCATCAAGCATCTGCACTTTGGCAATCCGTTCACGGGCTGCTTCGGCGTAAGTTTCTTCGCGCTCCAGCCCGATGAAGTGACGTCCAAGGCGGCGTGCAGCAGCCCCCGTCGTCCCGGTGCCAAAGAACGGATCAAGCACCACATCGCCCTGACGGGTGGTTGCCAACAAAACACGTTGCAACAAGGCTTCGGGTTTCTGGGTCGGGTGGACTTTCTTACCGTTATCGTCTTTTAAGCGTTCCGAGCCAGAGCAAATCGGCATCAACCAGTCCGAGCGCATCTGCAAGCCTTCATTAAGCTGCTTCATCGCTTCGTAATTGAACGTGATTGCCTTTTGCTCTTCGCTTTTCGAACACCACAGAAGCGTCTCATGCGCGTTGCAGAACCGCTTGCCACGGAAATTCGGCATCGGGTTGGTTTTACGCCAGACAATGTCATTGAGGATCCAGTACCCAATGTCCTGAAGCGTATTACCAACGCGGTAAATGTTGTGGTACGAACCGATCACCCAAATCGCACCGGTGTCTTTAAGCACACGGCGCGCTGCTGTCAGCCAGTCACGGGTAAACTCGTCATAGTGACGGAAACTGTCAAACTGGTCCCAGTGATCATCGACCGCATCAACCTTGGAGTTGTTCGGACGCAAAAGATCACCGCCAAGCTGAAGATTGTAGGGCGGGTCGGCGAAGATCAGATCAACGGATTTCTCCGGCAGGCTGTTCATCATTTCGATGCAGTCGCCAACCAGAACCTGATCAAGTGGTAAAGATGTCTTTTTTGTCATGATGCCTTCTAGGTTCCCCCTTGAAACTTGACCAAAGCATCAACCCAAATAGTTAATGAAAGAGTTAACCGACTCCGAAATTTTTCAAGGATTCGCATTGTGTTAGAAAGTGCGTGATCTGTTTAGACAATCTTAACCGGTATGCTTCAAAAACCGGAAGATTTTGGACCCTTCATCGCCAAGGCCTCATTCTCCGGTCTGACTGGTCGGACTCCGCAGAATGCAGGATTAAAATACAGCGCGACTTACGGCTCATAGCAGCGTGTTTCGCGTCAAAGACGCACGCGTTGGTCGTTCTGCAATCCGGAACACATCATAAAACTGAATGTCATCCCAAATACTTAGCGCCAAGGGTGAAAACTGACCATTTGGACAGAACTTGCCTTGCCTCTTTTCTGATCGCGTATACAATCTGCTCACAAACTGACCATAAAAGTTGAACTTCGCACAACGGCAATAACCTTCAGGGGGACATAATGAAGTCTGGTACATTCGGCCTTTCCCGCCGTGCACTGCTTTCGGCCATGGCGGCCGCAGCAGCGGTGGTGTCATTTGGCTTTGCCGCGCCGGCACAGGCCGCTGATCCGATCAAAGTTTCGGCGATCTACACCGTTCCGGTCGAACAGCAGTGGGTCTCGCGTATCCACAAGGCGCTGAACGCAGCCCAGGAACGTGGTGACATTTCCTATGAATTTTCGGAAAACGTTGCCAATACCGACTATGAGCGCGTGATGCGCGAATATGCCGAAAATGGCTCCAACCTGATTTTGGGGGAAGTTTTTGGTGTCGAGCGCGCGGCCCGCAAGGTTGCTGCACAGTATCCGGAAACCGCCTTTCTGATGGGCTCAAGTTTTGGCCCGGAAGGCGAAAACTTCTCGGTCTTTGATAACTACATCCATGAGCCAAGCTATCTGGTTGGCATGGCGGCCGGTGCGGCCACCAAAACCAACAAGATCGGCATGGTTGGCGGTTTTGCCATCCCGGAAGTAAACCGCTTGATGAATGCCTTCATGGAAGGTGCCAAATCGGTCAATCCGGATGTTGAATTCATGGTGACCTTCATCAACAGCTGGTACGATCCACCCAAGGCCAAAGAAGCATCCTTTGCCATGATCGATAAAGGTGCCGACATCATGTACGCGGAACGCTTTGGCGTTTCCGATGCCGCCAAGGAACGCGATATCCTTGCCGTTGGCAACGTGATCGACACCGCGGCGGATTACCCGTCGACCATTCTGGGCTCGGCCCTTTGGCACATGGAAGCCACCGTTGACCACGCAATTGAGGCGGTCAAAGCCGGTGAGTTCAAAGCCGAAAATTACGGCAAATTCAGCTACATGGAATATGACGGCGGCAGCGTCGTGCTTGACCCGGCACTTCTGCCCGATGGCACGGTTGCAGACGTCGAGGCCAAGAAAGCTGAAATTCTTGATGGCAAGTTCACCGTCACGGTGAATGACGAAGAACCGAAATCTTCTATGTAAGATTTCCTTAAAATGCAGGGCAGTTCGGTATAAAAGCCGACCTGCCCTTTCTTTTTGGGCCAACAGGCCACGCACCACATTATCGCCCCACAGCGTGACGCATAAAAACCAAACGGATCACCCGGATGTCATCTGCTGCGCACTCATCACATAAAACGTCCCCGGAACTGCTGCTTCAGCTTGCAGGGATTACCAAGAAGTTTGGCCCGCTGATCGCCAATGATGCCATCGACCTTACGGTCCATAAGGGCGAAATTGTTGCCCTTCTTGGCGAAAACGGTGCGGGCAAAACCACATTGATGAACATCCTGTTTGGCCATTATGTCGCCGATGAAGGTCACGTAACTGTTGCTGATCGCAGTGGTGAAATGAATACCCTTGAGCCCGGCGCACCGCAGGCCGCCCTTGATGCCGGGATCGGCATGGTTCATCAGCATTTCACGTTGGCAGAAAATCTGTCGGGGCTTGATAACATCGTTCTTGGAACCGAACCGATTTTCAGACTGAGGCGCGACCGGACGGCGGCGCGCGCCAAGCTCGCGGATCTGATGTCGGGATCAGGCTTGAATGTCGATCTTGATCAGCCAGTGCACAAACTGACCGTCGGCGAAAAGCAGCGCGTTGAAATCCTAAAGGCGCTCTATCGCGACGCGCGCCTGCTGGTTCTCGATGAACCCACCGCAGTACTGACGCCGCAAGAAGCCGACAGCCTGTTTGTCATCTTGCGCCAACTGGCCGCAACCGGCCTTTCGGTCATCATCATTGCCCATAAACTCGCCGAGGTCCTTGCCGTGTCAAACCGCATTGCGGTTTTACGCGGTGGTAAAAAAGTCGGTGAAATGCAAACAAGCGATGCCGACCATCGCTCGATTGCCGAACTGATGGTCGGCCGCGAAGTCCCGGTCAGCCGCCGCACCGAACGCGCACCAGGTGCGCCTGTCTTACGGCTGTCAGATGTGACGATTGATCGTGGCGATGCTCGGCGATCACTTCATGGTGTAAGCCTGACCGCCTGCGAAGGTGAAATTCTTGGCATTGCTGGTGTATCGGGCAATGGGCAAGCCGCACTGGCACAATTGCTTGCTGGTCTTGATAAACCCGATAGCGGCACTGTCGAGATTTTTGAAGCAATCGTTACAAAATTCGATGCTCGTCAATTTGCCCAGAACGGTATTGCCCGTATCCCCGAAGACCGCCATCACGATGGCATGGTCGGATCTATGAGTGTTGCCGAGAACATCGCCATCGAAGACGTCCGGTCAAAGGATTATCAAAAATTCGGCTTCCTTGATTTCGCCGCCATTCGCAAACGCGCCGAACAGGCAATCAAGGATTACGATGTACGTTGCCCCGGCCCGGACGCACCGGCAAGATTGCTGTCAGGTGGCAACATCCAGAAGCTTATTCTGGCCCGGGTCTTGGAAAAATCGCCAAAACTGATTTTGGCCAATCAGCCATCACGCGGCCTCGACGTTGGCGCACAGTCCGAAGTCCACCGCCGCTTGCTTGAAGCGCGGCAAAATGGTGCTGCCGTCATTCTGATTTCCGAAGACTTGGACGAACTTTTGACGATCTCAGACCAGATTGTTGTTATTCACGCCGGTCATGTTTCAAAGGCCATTCCAACCGACGCCATTGACCGATCCGAGCTTGGCCTGATGATGGCTGGACAAACCAAAGCCGACGCCCAACAAGCACCGATCAGTAACACCATCCATCAGGGAGAAACGCCATGATCCGGTTCGAACCCAGATCCAATCCCGGCCCGATCCTTGTCTATGGTGTTCCGGTTTTCGCCGCCGTCTTTGCCATCCTGCTTGCTGCCATTCCATTGGCCTTGGCAGGCGCACCGATTATTGAGGCCTATGGCCTAATGATCAGTGGCGCATTTGGTTCGGTCTTTTCGATTTCCGAAATGCTGACCCGTGCCACACCCTTGATCCTGACCGGGCTTGCGGCTGCCATCGCGTTTCGCGCCAAGCTTTGGAACATCGGTGCCGAAGGACAACTTTACATGGGGGCCATGGCCGCCGTTGTCGTTGGAACCGGTGTGATTGACGGGCCAAGTTGGGTCATGATCCCGGTGATTATGATTGCCGGGGCGCTCGCCGGGGCCTTGATGCTGATCGGGCCAACGCTTTTGAAAACCCGCATGGGTGTTGATGAAGTCGTCACGACGCTTCTTTTGAATTTCATCGTCTTACTGTTTGTTCAAATGATGCTGGAAGGTGCGTTGAAAGACCCAATGTCGATGGGCTGGCCGCAATCAGAACCGATCATCGACAGTGCCATTTTGCCCTCGCTTCTGGAACGCATGCGCGTACATTTGGGGCTGATCATTGCGCTGGTTGCCGCAAGTGGCTTGGCGGTTTTCGTAAAACGAACTGTGTGGGGATTTGAAATCCGTGCAGTCGGTGAAAACGCTGCTGCGGCGAAATTTTCCGGTATTTCAGTGACCAAAACCATGATCCTCGTCGCCGCCCTTTCTGGCGGCTTGGCCGGACTGGCTGGCGTTTCCGAAGTTGCCGGGACGCGTGGTTATCTCGCAACGGACTTGTCACCGGGATATGGCTATGCCGGGATTGTTGTTGCCATGTTGGCGCGCCTGTCGCCCGTGGGGGTGATTATATCGGCACTTTTCGTTGCATCGGTATTTGTCGGGGCCGATTCCATGAGCCGGGCGATTGGTGTTTCAAGCTATTTGGCCGATCTGATTGTTGCGATGTCGTTGCTGTGTGTTTTGATCGGCGGATTTTTGACCCGGTTTAAAGTCCGGTTCGACCGCAAAAAGACAGCCGGTTAAGGGGAAAAGACATGGAAATCATTGATATCCTTTTGGCCGCAAGTTTTTGGGAAGCCGCCATTCGCATCGCCACTCCGTTGATTTTCGGTGTGCTGGGTGCGCTTGTTTGCGAGCGGGCCGGTGTACTGAACCTTGGTATCGAGGGCATCTTTACCGCTGGTGCCATGGCGGGCTGGATGGCTGTTTGGCTGGGGGCTGGCCTTTGGGGCGGCGTTTTGGTTGCCGCCCTTGCCGGGGGATTTTTCGGACTGATCCACGCGATCCTGACCGTGCCACTTGGGCTGAGCCAGCATGTGTCGGGCATCGGGGTAACGTTGCTTGCGACCAGTCTGTCGTATTTCACCTATCGCACCGCATTGCCGGATGTGTCCTCGCCACCGCGGATCATCCCGTTTCAGCCGCTTGATATCCCGATATTGTCTGACTTGCCGTTTATCGGGCAGGCTTTATTTTCGCAAACCGCGATGACGATGCTGGCCCTTGTGCTGGTGTTTGTTACCGGCTGGGTTTTATATCGCACCCCACTTGGCCTCGCGATCCGTGCCGTTGGTGACAACCCGTCATCGGTTGAAGCACAGGGACTTTCGGTTTACGGATTACGCATTGGCGCTGTTGTGGTCGGCTCGGCCATGATGGCGCTGGGCGGTGCCTTCTTGACCATGTCGGCCTTTGACGCATTTTTCTTTGGTATGATCAATGGTCGCGGCTGGGTCTGTATTGCGCTGACCGTCTTTGCCAGTTGGCGACCGGGTAAGGCGCTTATCGGCGCATTGCTGTTTGGCGCATTTGATGCGTTTCAGGTCCGCCTGCAAACCGAAGTCGGCGCGTTTTTCCCATCGCAAGTGTTCTTGATGATGCCCTATATCCTCTCGATCATTGCCTTGATCGTGGTTGCGCGCAAAGCTGATTACCCCAAAGCACTTTTGGTCCCCTGGTTCAAAGGCCAACGCTAATCTGACAGCAGACCTCCAACTCGAATTCGCCACCACCAACCAAGGACGACATCATGCAGCCCGATCTGATCCTAAAAAATGCCAATATCGCCAATGGTGCAACGGGCGTTGATATCGCAGTTGCCGATGGCAAAATCGCCGAGATCGGTGAAAATCTTGATGTCCCTGCGCTTGAGGTGATTGATTGCGGCGGCATGCTCGTCAGCCCGCCCTTTGTCGACAGCCATTTCCACATGGATGCGACGCTGTCGCTTGGCCTGCCGCGCATGAATGAGTCTGGCACCCTTCTTGAAGGCATCGCACTTTGGGGGGAACTTAAACCGCTTTTGACCCCCGATGCCGTCATTGAACGCGCCCTTAAATACTGTGACCTTGCCGTATCAAAGGGCCTGCTTGCGATCCGGACCCATGTTGATGTCTGCGATGATCGCTTGTTGGCGGTCGATGCGTTGCTTGACGTCAAAAAGCAGATCGCCCCGTATCTTGATCTGCAATTGGTTGCCTTCCCGCAGGATGGTTATTTCCGAAGCCCGACCGCCAAGCAAAACGTCATCCGTGCCCTTGATAAGGGTGTCGATGTGGTGGGTGGTATTCCGCATTTCGAACGCACCATGGCCGATGGGGCCGCCAGCGTCACAGAGCTTTGTGAAATGGCCGCGGACCGGGGTTTGCGGGTCGATATGCATTGCGATGAAACAGACGACCCGATGTCGCGCCATATCGAAATGCTGGCTTATGAAACTCAGCGCCTTGGCCTTCAGGGCCGTGTGGCCGGATCGCATCTGACCTCAATGCATTCGATGGATAATTACTATGTATCCAAACTGATCGCGCTGATGGCAGAGGCCGAGGTTTCCGCCATTGCCAATCCGTTGATCAACATCACCCTTCAGGGCCGCCACGATACATATCCCAAACGGCGCGGCATGACCCGCGTGCCGGAACTGCGCAAGGCCGGTTTGACCGTGGCGTTCGGCCATGATTGTGTGATGGACCCTTGGTATTCAATGGGATCGGGCGACATGCTTGAAGTGGCCTCCATGGGAATGCATGTCGCGCAAATGACATCACGGGACGATATCCGTGCCTGCTTTGACGCAGTAACGACCCAACCGGCAAAGATCATGGGGATCGAAGGATATGGCATTGAAGTTGGCAACAATGCCGATTTTGTTGTCCTGCAGGCCCGTGACACGATTGAGGCAATCCGCATGCGGGCCAACCGCCTGTTTGTTATCCGGCGTGGCAAGATCATTGCCGAAACACCCATGGCACAAACCCGCCTGCATCTAGCGGATCGTCCGGACCATGTCCGCGAACATGAATATGCACCAGCATAGTGAAGTGCGCTGATCGCGAGCGATTTCCAAGTCATATCCAACGTCGGGTTTGGGCACAATATTGCTGGTAGGCATCCCCGAACCCGGCCAGCATCACACGTTCTTCGTGCGCGATGTACCAGAACCGGCAGGCACCAAAGAAACACAAAACGATAATCGCTGAAAATACGCATTGAGTCGCAACTGCCGCACCGGCAAGAGCAATCAAAAGTCCCAAATACATGGGGTTGCGGCTATGGCGAAACAGCCCGCTGATGACAAGCCTGTCCGGGGTATCAAATGTCTGAACCGTGGTTTGGAGTTTCCGAAACTGCTTTTTGGCCAATACGGCGATTACCAAACCGGCGACAAATGCGATGGTGCCCCACGGGTTAAGAACCAACGCCCCATCGCGAATGAAACACGCATAGGACGCCCCTGCCATCAAGGACAGGGATATCAGGAAAAGATAAGGTGGAATGAGTTTCTGCACGGGGTGCCTCCTTGCTGCGAGACACCGATCATTGCGAAATTTTCGCAGCTGACCTTAACCTGAGTTAAGACCCGGTCATCCCCATATCACGGCGGATACGTGAAAGGGCGACATCAGTAATGCCAAGATACATCGCCACTTGGCGCAACGGAATCCGTGTGGCGTCATTGCCGAATTCCGCCAAAAATTTCTCATACCGCTGGCGTGCCGAAAGCATTAAAAAATCGAACTCACGACGTTCCTTTTTAAGGATAAGCCGCTCAAGCAATCGACGCATAACAATCGACCATTCGCCAAACGCATCGGACAATTCCAGAAGTTTGGCATAATCGATTGCGACAGTTTGAAGTTCGGTAATGGCTTCTGCAAAGAACGGGCTCGGGTTTCCATTGATCGCCGTGTCCATGCTACAAAGCGCACCGCCAGCACCCGTAATGGATTTGTTGCGTTCTTGCCCATCTGCATCGATGTAGTAATAGCGTGCGATACCATCGACTATGAAGTAAACAGACCGGTCCTGATCGCCAGCCGCAAATATTTCCTGTCTGGGGCGCCAATTGTGCGTTTGAAGATGCCCCATACATGCATTCCAGGCACCATCGGAAAGCGGGTGTGCGCGATCGAGTCTCTCGCGCAGTATCTCAATTGGCGATTTTATCGAGTTCATCGGTTTTCCTAACACAAGAACGCGCTTGCCTGCCATGGTACGCCCACCTAGTCTTAGCCACCAAATTTGCAAAGACCAAGCGACACTTCGCCAACAAAGGGCCACCATGTTCTACGAACCCGGAAAAACCGCGCACAACCTTCCCCATGACCCATTCAAGGCCTGTGTCGCACCGCGTCCGATTGGCTGGATTTCGACGGTCGATACCAATGGCCGTCCCAATCTGGCGCCCTATTCGTTTTTCAATGCCGTTCATGGTAATCCGCCGATGGTGATGTTTTCATCGGGGGGCTCGGTCGACAGCCTCAAGAACGCCCGTGACACTGGTGAATTTGTTGCGGCCGTTGCGCCGAAATCAATGCTGCGTGAAATCAACTTCTGCTCCGCCCCGCTCCCGCCGGGAGAAGACGAGTTTGAATATGCCGGGCTTGAAAAACTGCCCGCAACATGCGTCAAACCCCATCTGATCAAGGGTGTTCCGATCCACATGGAATGCGAAGTATTTCAGATCGTCGAATTGCCCAGTGCCAACCCGGAAAAGCCCTGCGCGATGGTGATTGGCACCGTGGTTGGTTTGCATATTGATGATGCGATCATTCGCGATGGCATGGTCGATATTACCCTTTTCGAACCGCTTGCCCGACTGGGCTATCAGGAATACGCCAGCATCTCGGAAACCTTTACCGTCAAACGCGAAGATTTTTGGAAGTAACCCCTGTTACTTGATCGCCGGTTTGTTTCATGAAAGCGACGCGCAAGCGCAAACAAACTGTCACAGAAACTCTCTAATGTGAAAAGCAACACAGTTCGCTCGAACATCAACCGGGCTTGAGCTGGGCTTTTTTACGTTTCTGATGATTTTTCTGGGGGCACTTTTATGAAACATACATTTGCGGCTGGCGTTGCCGGCATCGCAGCACTGCTTCTTGCCGGAACGGCAATGTCGGGCGAAGCCAAGATTTTCGAAACCAAAAGCGCAATCAACAATCTGTCGACGGTTATGGTTGATGGCGGCAAGGCACGTGATCTGACCGTTGGTCTGGGATCGGGTGCGTATCGTCGTCCGGGCGATCCGGCCAACATGTTTTATGCCGTGTCTGACCGTGGCCCAAACTTTGTTTGCGGCGATGTTGAAACCGTTCTTGGCGTTTCAGAAGACGCCGTCTGCCATGGCAACAAAGTCCGTGTCTATCCGACCCCGGATTATTCGCCATCGATCTACACCATTTTCCTAGGTGACAATGGTACCTTTGACATCAAGGATGTCATCACCATCAAAGATCAAAACGGTATTCCACTGACCGGCCTTACCAACAAACTGACCGTTGCCAAAACCGAAAAGCCGGTTGATGCCAACGGTAATGCGCTGGAACAGTCGGTATCGTCCATCGACGCCGAAGGCATCATTCGCCTGACCGATGGTTCTTACTGGATTGGTGAAGAAAACGGCCCGTCGGTGCTTCATGTTGCCGCCGACGGCACGGTCATCGAACGCCTTGTTCCAGCTGGCTCGGAAAAAGACTTCGAAGGTGCTGCTTATAAAGTCAGTGGCGGTCTCCCGGCCATTCTGGTCAAACGCCAGACGAACCGCGGCATTGAGTCGATGGCCGTATCGCCAGATGAAACCAAGCTGTATTTCATGGTTCAGAACCCGCTGGCAAACCCGAATGCCGATGCGTACAAAGCCGCCAAGAACACCCGTCTGTTCGTCTATGACCGCGTATCTGAAAAGCTAAGCGGCGAATATATCTATCAACTTGATGATCCGCAGACCTTCCGCAACGATCCGACGGACAAACAGAACGCACCGCGCATTTCCGAAGTGCTCGCACTGGGCAATGACCGCCTTCTGGTTCTTGAACGTACCGACAAAACCACCAAGCTGCATGAAGTCAAACTGGCGGGTGCGACCAACATTCTGGCAAGCCGCTGGGATGATATGTCGACCAACCCGACACTTGAGCAGGAAAACGATCTTTCCAAGCTTGATCTGATCGCGGTTCCCAAAACTCTTCGTTTTGACAGTGCCGATTACCCGATGGCCCCCAACAAACTTGAAGGTCTGGCAATCATGGGTGATGGCGCACTTGCAATGATCAATGACAACGATTTTGGCATCAAGGGCGACCCGACCCAGGTTATCCTGATCGACGGTCTGGTTCAGGCGGATAAATACTGATTTTCAGCCTGTCTTTGACAGTGCATCATTGCGGGAAAGCTGCCATGCGGCTTTCCCGCTTTTTTATTGCGTGAAATGGGCGTAAAAGCAGCCCCATGATGACAGAAAAACAGATATTTGATACGCCGGACGGCGTAGAATCCGTGATCGAGCCAATGGATGAAACGGGTTACCTTGCCTCTGTCGGGTTTGAGGACCAGTTGTTCAATGAACTTGGCGATGTCACCGAACGCCATGACCGTTTGATGTTCGCACCCGGTCCGGAACGGCGCGTCTTCTGGGCACAGAATGTCTGGCGCAACCCGGTGCGGATTGCGATTCCCTCGATCAAGGGTGCTGCCAAAATCCTGAAATTCAATCAGCGCAACTGGGCGATGTTCAAGTTTGACCATTTTTCACGGGCCAAACTGATTGAGGCAAACTTGCCCCATGTGTCGGCCAAACGTCAGATCTTTGGCGAACCGGCCCCAACGGCACCGCTTGGCTCATGGACCCTGATTGATCCTGATACCATCATCGCGTCTGCTGATTGTTCCAGCCCTTGGAAAAACGGCGAGATCGAGTTTGAAGAAGACAAAGTAACACCGCCCAACCGGGCCTATTTGAAATTGTGGGAAGCCTTTACACGCCTTGGTGTGGGACCGCAGGCTGGTGATCGCACCATGGATCTGGGCGGAAGCCCCGGCGGTTGGACGTGGGTTTTGCATGAATTTGGCACCGATGTCATTTCCATCGACAAAGCCCGCCTTGATGCCAATATCGCCAAACTGCCGCGTGTTGATTTTCGTCAAGAAAGCGCCTTTGGCCTTAACCCGGAAGAAGTTGGCTATATCGACTGGCTGTGCTCGGATGTGATCTGTTACCCGGATCGCCTGTATCAATTGGTCAACCAGTGGATGGATGCCGCCATGGCAACCAACTTCATCTGCACCATCAAACTGCAAGGTGACACCGACTATTCCGCCATCACCCAGTTTGCAGATATCCCGGGATCAAAGGTTGTGCACCTTTATAACAACAAGCACGAACTGACCTGGCTGAAAGTCCCCGGCGTGACCGATCAGGACTAGGCTGAATCGACATTTACATCCATAGAGTGGCTGCGGCGAG